>Ga0208666_1000713_pt1 | contig 15187 bp, 6 predicted proteins | sample 5B_taG_FD_184078 | JGI IMG/M metagenome (GOLD analysis project Ga0208666, IMG submission 184078) | Marine viral communities from the Subarctic Pacific Ocean - 5B_ETSP_OMZ_AT15132_CsCl metaG (SPAdes) (version 2) | ecosystem: Environmental > Aquatic > Marine > Oceanic | place: Pacific Ocean...
TATGTTGTAGCATTAGGGGATAGTAACCCAAAGAAAAAATCCGATTGGATACAAGGTCAGATAGAAAAGGGATACGATAATATTTTATTTCTTGATGACTCACCAAAAAATGTAAGTGCTGTAAAAAAACTAAAAGGTAAATACCCAAATATTAAAATGGATGCAAGGGTAGTTAATTATGGTTAAATTAAAAGATTTACTTTTAGAAAAAATTGTCTTGGATATTAAACCTGGTGATGTTATATTAGGGGGTAGGTTTAAGAACAAAAAGATAGTTGTTAAGTCTATTGGAAAAGACGAACATGGAATGCCGACAATAAATGGAAGAAAAGTTGTGAATTTTAGAATAGCTCCAAAAACAGAAGTAAATGAAAGAGTAGATTTTCATGATACAGCAAAACAGATAGTAAAGAAAGCTGGATTAAAATCAAAGATTGTATTTGCTAAAAGAGCTGGTAATAAAGCTGATTATAACGTAGATACAGATACTATTTATATTACACCAACATCAGATTTCAAAGATTTTTTAGTTACAGTATTTCATGAGATAGACCATGCTAAAGACGCTCAAAAGTTTGGTAAGAAAAAATACAAACAAAGATATGAGATGGAAATGAATAAGGCTGTTAATAAGGGTGGTCATGCCCACGATGATAACTACTTTGAAAAGAAAGCAGAAAAGTATGGTCGTAAAATGGCAAAAGATTATTTAGGGATTAATAGGAAAAACATATATAAGTGAAAATATTAGGTTTGGATGCCTCTACCACAACAGTTGGATATGCATTCGTTGAAAACAAAAAAGTTATTGACATGGGTTTTATACCCATCGACAAAGAAAAAACAATAAGAGACAAAGTACAAGTTACATTAGACGAAATAAACAAGTTAGATCCGTTTGATGAAATAGACAAAATATACATAGAAGATAGTCTCTCTGGTTTTATGCGTGGTAGAACATCGCAACAAACAATCATAAAGTTAGCTAAATTTAATGCAGTATTAACATATTGTTTAGAATTTGCATATGGGGAAATAGTAGATGGTATTAACCCAATGACAGCACGAAAACACCTCTTCGGTAAATCTCGTGAAAAAGGAGTATCAGCAAAAGATTTTGTAAAAAAAGAAATAAATTGCTTGTATTCCTTAGAAGAATATGTTAAATTAACAAAGACAGGATTATGGGATAAAAGAAACATGGATGCTTATGACGCATTAGTATGTGCTTTATATGAATAAATTAGTTTATCTATTAGAACGAACATTAAATAGTAAAAGTAAAAACCTAACCAAAGCAGACGAGTATATGTTTTACTCTCCGTTTGTTAGTCATTACAAACCTAAGTTACAGGTCAACATAGAATCACAGAAGTGGCATTGTTGGGTTAGTAATCAAGGTGGTCATTCTATTTACTCTTTATTTAAGAAAGTAAATGCTGACACTAGGTATTTTGCTGAACTTAAAGATTTAGTATTCATACCAAATAAATCAAAGGGTGAAACTGAATCAAAGGTTATCGTATCTTTACCAAGAGATTTTCAAGCTCTTTGGAAAGTTAGTAAATCTCTTTATCGTAATCAAGCAAAATCGTTTCTACATAAAAGGGGTATTACCGATTGGGATATAAAAAAATATAAAATAGGTTTTTGTGATTCTGGTTTATATGAAGGAAGAATAATCATTCCAAGTTATGATGATGTTGGATTACTTAATTATTTTGTTGGTCGCTCTTTTGTTGGTGAAAAGATGAAGTATAAAAATCCAAATGTATCAAGGGATATAATTCCATTTGAGTGGTATATTGCTTGGTCAAAACCAATTATATTATGTGAGGGTGTGTTTGATGCTATGTCCATTAGGTCAAACGCTATACCAATGTTAAGTAAGAAACCATCAAAAAGTTTGTTACAAAAGATTTTTGAAAAAAATGTTAAGACAATTTATATTGCTCTTGACGATGATGCAAAGAAAGATGCTTACGTTATGTCAGAATTCTTTAAAGATTTTGGTATAGATAGTAAAGTAGTAAAATTACCGAAAGACCAAGACCCGAATGATTTGGGTTGGGAAAAAATAACAACATTAATAAACTCAACTGAATCAGCTAGTTTTAGTGATTCAATACAGGCAAAGTTATATGGATAAGAAGATAAATAAGATTGCTCATTTAGCAGATATACACATTAGAAAACTACATAGGTTTGTAGAATACAGAGATGTGTTTGATAGGCTATATAAAAAGTTAAGAGAATCTAAACCAGACTTAATATACATAGGTGGTGATATTGTTCATGGTAAATTAGACACATCACCAGAAGAAACAAGATTAGTAGCAGAGTTCTTTTTAAGTCTTGCTGATATATCTGATTTATTAGTTATACCAGGTAATCATGATTGTAATTTAAATAACGCTTCACGAGAAGATGTTCTTTCTCCAATTATTGATTTGGTAAAACAGATAAATCCAAGAATACATTTTTGGAAAAAAACAGGTGTGTATGAAATGGGTGGTTGTCAATTCGGACACCTATCAGTATTTGATATGACAAAAGATGGTAAACCAAATGCTAAGAACATACCAAGAGCAAAAGACATAGAGGGTGAGCATAAGATTGCTATTTATCATGGTGGTGTTGGAAACTTTCAAGTTGATACCGGTTTGGTTATGAGTGATGAGCATGTAAATGTAATTGACTTTGATGGTTATGATTTGGTTTTATTGGGTGATATACATAAAAGACAATTTTTAAATGATGACGAAACTGTTGCTTATCCAGGTTCATTAATACAACAAAACTTTGCTGAGTCACCAGACCACGGATTTTTACTTTGGGATGTAGAGAAAAGAAAGTCCGAATTTGTACAAGTAGAAAACGATTATGGATTCAAGACAATCCGTGTTGAAGATGATGAAGTAAAAAGTAAGATGAACTTTGTTCCTAGATATGGTAACCTAAAAATAAAACATAAAGGAACATCAGCAGAAAAACTTCGTTTGGTAGAAATGGATTTAAGAAAAACTTATACAGAACTTAAATCTATATCATTTGAAAAATTAGATTCTATTGAAAATATAATGAACAATTCTAAAACAAAAATATCAATAGAAGATATACATGATTTAAAAGTTCAAAATAATCTAATAGATAAAATGGCTAGAATGGAGAATCCAGGAATAGACGACAAAACTTTACAAAGATTATTTGATATCAACGAATTTACTAACTCATCTATTGGTATGAAAAACGAGCTACCAAAAAATGTAGATTGGAAATTAAAGTATATTGAGTTTGATAATATGTTTAGTTATGGTAAGGGTAATAGGATTGATTTTACTAAACTAAATGGTGTTGTTGGTGTTGTTGCTCCAAACCATAGTGGTAAGTCAGCTTTAATAGATGCTATTGCTTATACCATATTTGATACTTGTAGTAGAACATTTAAGGCTATAGAAGTCTTAAACAACAAGTCAAAAAACTTTGAGGTAAAATTATCATTAGAAGTAAATGGTGTTGATTATATTATTCACCGAACTGGTAAACTAAAAGTTAGAACAAGTCGTAAAACAGGTGAAGTAAGAAAACTATGTCCTGTATCTGTTAAGTTTTACGTTATAGAAAACGATGAGATGATTGACCTTAGTGGAGCTGCTCGTAGTAACTCTCAATACGGAAGTGGAACTAACGAAGAAATAAAAAGTATCTTAGGAACATTTGATGACTTTATTCTCACATCACTTTCTCTACAAAACAACGGACAAAACTTTGTTGATAAAAAACAAGCAGAAAGAAAAAAGATATTATCTCAGTTTATGGGTATTGACCTTTTTGATAAACTATACGATATTGCTCGTGAAGATGTATCCGATGAAAAGGGGTATTTAAAAAGAATCAAAGATAAAAATGTATTTCAAAAAATGGGTAAGTTAGAACAAACCTTAGTTGATTTGGGTGAAAAGAAAGATGAGTTAGAACAAAAGATAAAGCCTATAGAAACTGATATTAAAAAGTTTAAAGAAGAGATAGTAGAATTAAACTCAAAACTAAAAGATGTCGGTGATGTAAAAGAACTTGATTTTGATAAACTAATAGAAGAAACTACAATTAAATTAGAAGAACAACAATCAACTCTTGAATCTGAAAACGAATATAGAGAAAATCTTAGACCACTTTATAATCAGATATTTGACCAAATAAAAGTATATGATGAAGATGACTTAAATAAAAAACACGAAGAATATCTTAAACAAAAAACTAATCTTTCTGATATAGAAAAAGAAATAGAAAGAGCTGAAATGGCTATTGACTTATTAGAAAAAAAGATAACCGAGTTAGATAAATATCATTACAATAAAGATTGTGAGGATTGTTTAAGAAATGGAGATCATCAAATCAAAGACAAAGAATCAGCCGTAAAAGATTTAGGTGATACGACAGCAAGTTATCAGTTGTTAGTAGAACAACAAAATAGTATTGTATTAGATGATACGATAGTAAAGACAAAAGAAAAATACAATGGTATGGTTGAAGACTTAAAACGGGTTGAAGGTGATGCTTATAAAACACATGCTAAAGTAAAAGAGTTAGAACTTTCAGTAGAACAAACACAATCAACCTTAAAAAAGATTACCGAAGAACAATCTATATTTTTAGATAACGAAGTTGCTATTGCTCACAACTATAACTTAACACAAAAAATAGATAAGTTAGAAACACAAGTGAGGATAGCAAGTGAGGTATTGGATAATGATAAAAAAGATTTAGTATTAACCGAATCTACTATTTTAATAGAACAAACAAATCAAAAAAATCTTGGAGAAGAAATCAAAGACCTTGTAAAAGCAGAACAAAAGGTTTCGGATTATGAGATTTATTTAAGGTTAGTTAATCGTGATGGAATACCACAACTTATTATTAATGATGCTCTTCCTATAATTGAAAACGAAGTCAATACAGTATTAGACCATATGATGGCTGGTTTTCAGTTAGGTATCACAAGTGAAGATAAAAGTATAAATCTATATATAAAGTATGACGACCAAGAATGGCCGTTAAGTCTTTCATCGGGTATGGAAAAGTTTGTTTCTTCTCTTGCTCTTCGAGTCGGTTTAATCAATGTCTCTAATCTTCCAAGTCCTAACTTTCTCGTTATAGATGAAGGATTCGGAACACTTGATACAGACAACCTATCAAATATGAAAGGTGCTTTTGATTATCTAAAAACAAGATTTGATTCTGTATTTATCATATCTCACTTGGATACAATCAAAGACTTTATGGATTATCTACTGCCTGTAAATGTAGATGAAAAGGGTTTTTCTAAGGTTATATATAATTAACGATTAGTATAAAGAACATTTTTAGGTTTAGATGTTCCTCGTTTTAAGCTAAGAATGTATTGATTTAATACAGCACTCATAGTGGTGCTTTCTTCCTTAGCATATAACTTAAACCACTTTATAAGCTGGTCATCTATTGTAAAAGAACATTTCTTCTTCATACCGATAATCTCCATATAATATACTTATAAATATACACGATAACTTATTTATCAAATATTTATTACTGATATGGCAGAACTATTTAGTCAGGTACTAGACCTCAAAAAGAAAGATGTATTCCTTGAAACACAGGATAACGATACTATTTACTTTAGCGTAACTGGTCTACCCAGCACCCTAAGTTATGGAAAACATCCTTTTTCTATAACCTTTAATGATCCCGAAGGTGAACCACTTCTTAAAAACTTATCCAATATTATTTTTGAGTTTGTTGATTCTCGCGGAACTGTTATATTTTCTAATCTTATAGACATAGCTGAATTAAGTGGTGCGGGAAATGGTTTTATTTGGATAAAAAAGGACCCACTAAGAACAGCAGACGAGATTGCTGACGGACCTGCTTTCTTATATGTAATGGGTGAATTGGATGGTAACGAAATTCCAAACGAATGGAAGGGGATATATAATGTAAGAACTTCCTTTACTTATGATATACGAAAGGATTTTCCAAACACATCACCACTTATATTATCAAAGCCACTAGATATACAAACTAATTTATCTGTAAGTGAGAGTATAGATTTTGATGATAGTGATACGGTGTTTAAAAGAAGTTTTATTAACGTAACTCTTTCTGATTTAGAAACTAATGGTGGTAAAATAGAATCTGTAGAATTAGCATATAACGAACAAAATGCTCAAACAGATGATTTTGAAATAATAACTGATTATCCATTGTCAAGTGGTTCTTTTGAAACAATAAGTCAAACTCTTACCTCTGGTTTAAATCCAATAACAAATACCACAAAAATAATAACACCAGCTCAGTTTAGAAGGGATACACCTGTAAAATTTAGATTAAGATTTTTAAATCCATCAAAACAATTAGCACAATATTTAGATGAAGACCGACAAGGTGAAATAGTTGAGGTAACATCATCTTTTATAACATTTGAAGGTGCGCCTACTATTATTGAACAAGAAGATAACTTACTTAAAGGTTCAATGTTTACTGGAAATGCCGTTGGTAAGGGATTTGAACAATCAGGTAAAAGTAGTGCTTATTTAAAAACAGTAGATTATGAAGGTTTTCAAAGCGCTAGTTTAGGTCTTGCTTCTGGTGGAGTAATGTTCTTTAGTGGTTCGGTATTAACATCAAGTGGTGATAATTATGATGGTGTTGGTATGGAAATGGTTGCTAATAGTGAAAGTTTTTTTAGGTTTAGAACCAATCCAAGTGAATTAGATATAAGGACAGATAAATTTTTTATTGGAAATGAAACAAATCAATTTATAAGTGGTAGTACTGGAAACATAGAAATAAGTTCATCTCTTTTTCATTTAGATCCAAAAAATGAATTACTTGTAATTGGAACTGATGCTATAATTAATGCTGATTTAAGTGTAACTAATATCAGAACACCAGCTACAATTGGTGGCTCACCATCTACTGAACAAAATGCTTCTGCTTCTATAACAGCGCAAGGTTTTGCTAAATTTGTTTCTGCTTCAATAGGTGGATTCGATGTAAGTTCTGCTGGATTTACTTTAGGTTCTACCAATGTTAATATAGATTCATCAAATAAAGCTATTACAATTAATAATAGTACATTTGGTCAAACTGGTATACAATTAGATTATAATAGTGGAACTCCAAGAGCATTTATAGGAAAGGAAAATGGTGAGTTTTTTAAATTTGATGGCTCTTCTGTTAATATAAGTTCATCTGCTTTTTTCTTGGGTAGTTCTGAACAATTTATTAGTGGTAGTACTGGAAACATAGAAATAAGTTCATCTCTTTTTCATTTAGATCCAAGTAACAACACCATGATAATAAGTGGTACTGTTCAGGCAAGTGATGGTAATATTGGAAACTTTCAAATTATAGATGGGAGAATTAGTGGTAGTAATATAACATTTGATGCTAATAATTCTTCTATTTTTAAAACAGATCAAGGTCCTGGTAGTGATACATCTGCTGCATTTGACCAGCTAAGAGATGAATATTATATAGATTTTACTCCGAGTTCAAGTTTAGATCCAGAAGGTACAGAGTATTATATTAAAATGGGTAGAAACTTTATGGTTGATAAGAGTGGTATTCTTATTGCTAGTGGAGCTATATTTGAAGGAACTGTTAGTGCTAGTGCTGGATTTTTAGGTGGGTTTGTAATAGAATCGTCTTCAATTCACTCAAAGGATTATTCTGTATCTATATCTGGCTCACCAACTACTAATGGATTTTTTATAAGTAGTTCTAATTTTAATGTAAAAGGAAACGGTAACATAACAGGTTCACAAGTTCTTTTTACTGGTGGTAAGATAGGTGGATTTACAATAGATGCTGATGAGATTAAAAGTAGTACAAACATTGGATTGGATTCTAATAATAAAAAATTTACAATTAATAATACTACATTCGGAAACACAGGAATACAATTAGAATTTAATGGGGGAACACCAAGAGCACATATAGGTAAGTCAACGGGTGAGGGTATAAATTTTGATGGAACTAATGTCAATATAAGCTCTTCTGCTTTTAATTTAGGTAATACAAATAATTTTATAAGTGGTTCAAATGGTGACTTGAGAATATTTAGCACAGGTAATACCACATTGAGCGGAAGTTCTGTAAATATCAATACGCCTAAATTTTTCTTTGGCTCACCAAATCAGTTTGTAAGTGGTTCAAACGGTAATATAGAAATTAGTTCATCAAACTTTCATTTAGATGCTGCTGGTAATGTTGATATGTCAGGAACTATTACTGCTACTGCTGGTGTGATTGGTGGATTTACAATTGGAGATGATTTAAGTTCAACTGCTGGAACACTAAAACTTAAAGGTGCTAGTGGTCAAATTACTGGTTCAAATGTATTATTTAGTGGTGGTAAAATTGCTGGATTCACCATTAGTGGTAATACATTAACTGCTACTAATTTTACATTAGATGCTACTGGTAAATCTATTACTCTTGGTGATACAGGTACAGATAGTGTTTTTATCGCAGATGCTGATACCGGAATACAATTAGGACATAATACATTTGCTTCTGCTCCGTTTAGTGTAACACCAGCTGGTGTTCTTAAAGCTACAAGTGGAACTGTTGGTGGATTTACATTAAGTGCTACACAGATTACATCAAATAATTTAATAATAGATTCTGCTGGTATTTTACAGACATCAGATTATACTACAAATCAAAAAGGATGGAGAATATCTTCAGAGGGTAATGGTTTAGCTGAATTTGAAAACGTAAAAATTAGAGGAACTGTATCTACTGCTGTATTTGAAAAGGAAACCATAAATGCTGTCGGTGGTCAATTGTATGTTGCTAATTCAACTACACTATCTGGTTCCGGACAAACATCAGCTAGTTTTGCTACTATGAGTGTTGCAAATGTAAGTGGGTTTAAAGAAAATGAAATATTAAGTTTAAAAAAGGCAACTGATAGTGGATTTTCTACAGAATATATTTTAGTACAAAGTGCTTCGTTAGACAATGGTACTTCTGGTAAATTATTTGTACAAAGGGGATATGGAAGTGGAGATGATGGGGATAGTGGTTCATTAGGTGGAACACCAGCAAATTCACAATCCTATGAACCAGGACAAGTTTTAGTTTCTACTGGTATAACCGGTAGTGGATTTATAAGATTAAATGCTAATCCAAATGATACTTCTACTCCGTATATGGATATTGTAGAAAGAACTGGTACTGGAGTGTATGATGTAGAATTAAAAACTAGAATAGGTGATTTATCTGGTGTTGCTGGGACAAGAAATGTACCATCTGATTTTACCGGTTTTGGTATAATGAGTGAGGTTGCTTTCTTATCTGGTTCTAATATAAAATTAGAAACGCCTAGATTTTTACTCGGTGATTTGACCTCTGCTTTTGTTAGTGGTTCAAATGGAAACATAGAAATAAGTTCTTCTGCTATTCATTTAACACCAGAAGGTAATATAACAGCTTCAAATGCTCTATTAGAAAATGTAAGAATTGTCGGTGGTGCTGCTGATAATGTAATAAATCCATTTAGTTTTACTAATCCAGGTTTTATTGGTGGTGGAAAATCAAATGAAATTTTAGATTCTAATAATTCATTTTTAGGTGGTGGTCAACAAAATGAGATATCATCATCAGATGAGTCTGTGGTAGTTGGCGGTTTTCAGAATAAAATAAAAATAACTACTGTAGTACATAATGGATCATCATTTGGTGACTCTAATTATAGTGCAATTCTTGGTGGACGAGGAAATGAAATAACTAATCCCTTTCTTGAGTTACAGAATGTGAGTTCTGATCCCCCTCCTGCTGAAGATAATCAAGAGGTTCCTGTATTAAGTGAGAGATCTGTCGTAGTTGGTGGTAGTTCTAATACTTTAAAATCATCACAAAATTCAGCTACGCTTGGTGGTAGCTCAAACAGACTTTGGTTGTCAAATAATTCATTTTTAGGTGGTGGCAACCAAAATAGGATATTATCAAGTGATAAGAGTTTTATCGGCGGAGGTCAAAATAACTTTATTCAATCTCAATCTATATCTGTAATAGTTGGTGGTGAGCAAAATAGAATAGGTCAATTAAGTGATCCTAATACAAAACCACTTAGTGGATTTGGCAGTGACCTCAGAAATTTTATAGGGGGTGGATACACTAATAAAATTAATGAATCTCAAAACGGAGTAATTGTTGGTGGGTATATTAATACTGTAACTTCTAGTTTTGGTTCATCAATTCTTAATGGAAATTTAAATATTGTAGATAGTTCAAGTTATTCTATAATTGGTGGTGGTAGTGAAAATGAATTAGAGTTGTCGTATTATTCAGCAATAGTTGCTGGATACGATAACAAGTCGGAGTCAAGTCTTAATTCATTTATCGGTGGTGGTAATAATAATACTATTACCGATTCGGTTAATTCATTTTTAGGTGGCGGTGTATCTAATAGACTAACTCACGCTTCATCCTCAGTTATAGTTGGTGGTGAATCTAATCACATAAAACTTACTAAATATGCTTTTGTAGCAGGTGGATTTAATAATTCCATAGGAAATGAAAAATACGGAACTCAAACTGATGAAGTTAGTGGATCAAATTTTTCAGCAATTTTAGGTGGTAGTTTTAATGGCATAACGGGATCACATTCTAGTATAATTGTTGGTGGTTTTAAAAATGTGATAGAAGCTGATTTTAGTATCACTTGGGGAAAGTCAACTGGATCATTTATAGGTGGTGGTAATAGCAACTTAATTAATGATGGGTTTAATGATTCTGAAGGTGGTGGTGGTAATTTTTCTAATTCTACTATAGTAGGTGGTACGCAAAACGAAATAAAAGCAAATCAATCATCTTTTATTGGAGGAGGATCAGAAAATGAAATGTATGGTCCTGCTGAAAAATTCAATACCATTGGTGGTGGTAGATTTAATTCAATTAGAAATTTTTCTACATCTAGTGTTATAGCTGGTGGTGAACAAAATGTAATACAAAATTCTTTTAAAAGTGCGATTGCTGGTGGTGCTTCTAATGATATATCATCATCTGTTAATTCTTTTATCGGTGGTGGTGAAAGTAATGACATATATGCATCACCTAGATCTACTATTTTATCTGGAAGAGTTTCACTAATACAAAATGCACCTGATTCAACAATACTCAATAGTGGTGCTAATAATGGCGCTAAGATACTTAGTGGCTCTAATGAATCATTAGCTGCTGGTGGTGGTACTATAATCTATGACTCTAAAAATTCTATTGCATTTAATACTAGTACTATACTTTCACAATCAAGGCATTCTGTCGCATTTGGTGGTGGTGAAATTAAAAATAGTCCATATGCCTTATTAGGAACTGGAAACAATAATAAAATTTATGGTTCTACGCTCACCACACATGGCCTTTACAACACTATATTAAATGGAGCTCATAATCACATTGATGCTAGTGAAAATGCTTTTATAGGATTTGGTGATTCTGTTATTATAAGTGGAAGTGATAATGCTGCTATATTATCTGGTGATGGTCAATCAAATGATAGAGTTCAAATTTTAAATTCTAATCACAGTTTTATTGGAGTTGTAGAACAATACACATATATTTACGATAGTCCGAACTCTGTTATTCTTTCCGGTGGCACCAATATGATAAGTGCGAGTGTTTCTGTCGGTAGTTCAAATGGAAAGAATGTAATTATAGGCGGTTCAGGAAATGATATGATACCTGTCGCTTTTAACGGCAAACCACCCGCATATAACCTTATGGGTGTTGGATATCAAAATAAAATGTATGGTGCTACTTATTCAGTTATAATGGGTGGATATGAAAATGAAATATCATCATCATCGACTGTTGGTCTTAACAATTATAATGCAGCGGTAGGAAATTTTATAGGTGGTGGTTTTTACAATAAAATAGAAAATGGTGTAAATTCTTATTCTAGTATAGTGGGTGGGTATGAAAATGTTATTAACTCTTCCCCCTCCGCTTTTTCATATACTTTTATCGGTGGCGGCCGAAGTAATCATATTAAGGATAGTGGATATTCTTCAATTCTTGGTGGTAGATATAATCAAATACCAGATGATATTGATGATGTTTTTATTATTGGAAGTAACATAACTGCTTCAGTAGCTAATACAACTCATGTAGAAAATTTATACTCATTGGGTAATGTAAGTGGTTCAGCAACCTCAACTGCTTCGTTTGGTTCATTAGTAGTATCGGATAAAGTTCAAGGTGATTTAAATATAGGTGGTAATATAGATGTAGGAACTGGAAAGATTTATGGCGATGAAGATTATAACAATTACCTTACTTTTAATGCTTCATCAAGTTTATTTAAAATACAGAATAAAACATATGTTAAATTTGATGGTAGTAGTGCTCAAAGAGAGGTTACTATCAATGAAGGTACTAATGATATTGATTTTGTAGTTAAAGGTACTTCTAATAATCCTTTATTACATGCTGATGCTAATACGAATAGAATAGGAACACATGGTTTAGGTTCACCAGAAGTTGATTTCCACATAGGTGGCTCTGAATTGAGAGTTGATGGGAATATAAGTGGTTCATCAACCTCAACCGGTTCGTTTGGTGCTATTGGTGTCAGCCAAGCAAATCCAAGTGACAAGTTACAAGTAAATGCTGGTGCTGGTGTTGCAGGATTTAATACTGGTATAACAATACAGACCGGTGATGGTAGTTATACTGCGAATCGTGGTGGAATGTTGGGATTTTTTAACGAAGATGTACAGGTTGCAGGAATAAGAGGACAAAGAGCAGCAACTGGAGGATGGAAAGGTAATTTACAATTTTTTACTCACAATTCTACATCTGGAAATACATTTGGAACTACTTTTTTAGAAAGGATGCGAATAGACGAATCAGGTCATACCACACCTGGTCTTGACGATACTTACAACTTAGGTTCAACATCAAAAAGATGGGCTGATGTATTTGCTGTCCAAACAACAACTGGTGGTGTATTTGAAACCGGACTAAGAACAAAAAAAATTGGAGACAACCCAACAGGAACAATCGTAAGTTGGGAAGAAGATGGTTTAGTTCCGTGTGATAAAAACGAAGATGAACTTGTTATGGGTGTAATCAAAAACGGAAAGGATGAACCAATCGTATTAGGTGCTGAACCTGTATTGGTTACGGGTAAAGTAAATGTCGGAGATTACATTGTAACCTCGGATAAAATAGGACATGGTAAATCTGTTAAAAGAGGATATTTATTGAAGAAGGATTTATTTGGAAAAGTTATCGCTCAAGCATTAGAAAGTTGTGATGGGGATTCCAACTTAATAAAATGTATGATTAGGAAAATGTAAGTATGGCAAAAATCAACATAGCAAATGGTATAATTAGTTCATCAGCAGATTACGGTTTATATCGTGGAACATCTAAGATAGTAAATATACAAGATGGTGAGTTTAGGGTATTGGGTGACCTTATTGCTGAAAACTATATTGTTAGTTCTTCAGTCTCAAACATAGAATATCAGTCTCTTAGTGGTTCAACTATTTTTGGGGATAGTGCTGATGATACACATGTATTGAGTGGTTCGGTTACAATAAAAAGTCCAAGTGGTGATGCTTTAATTTTAGATGATAATAATAATGGTGCTAATAAACTATCTTGGGCATACAATGGTACTTCACAATATTATATTCGTAGATTACATACGGATGGTGAACTTTACATATCTTCAAATGGTAGTGGTGGTGCAGTAAATATTACTGGAGATAGTGATCACGGAAATATGCCAGTTCATATTGGGTATAGATTAGGCATCGGTAACACAAGTCCTGCTGCTAAATTACATGTATCATCCAATAGTGATACATCAGAAGATTTTTTAATAATAGAGGATACCGATACTACTGCTGGTAGTCAAATTCCACAAATAGAGTGGAGAGGAAATACTTCAACATTTGGATTTTTTAGATATACTAAAGACGGAGCTTTTTTTAGAAGTGCTGGTGAATCCAACTTAATGCATGTATCTGGTTCAGGACAAGTCGGCATCGGGACCACAAGTCCTGACGCTACATTAACCGTACAAGGTGCTAGTAACTCAGTAAAATTTAAATCAAGTAATGGTGAATCAAGATTCAATTTCTTTACAGGTGGTGGTTCAGATGCGGGTAGTATGGATGTTTATGATGCAGATGGTAATGTTGATATGAGATTAAGTACTGGCGGTACTTCTTGGTTGGGTTTAAATGGCAATGTCGGCATCGGCACATCAAGTCCTGGTGTTGCTTTAGAAGTTATTGGTTCAATAAGTGGTTCAGCAACCTCAACCGGTTCGTTTGGTGCTTTACATACTGCTGGGCGAGTTGGAATAGGAACAACAAGTCAAAAATCTAACTTAACAATTCAAACAACTGCTAATTCATTTGATGTAGATGCTGCTACTGGAACACTACAATTTGGTTCTGTAAGTGGTACTCCAACTCCATCTATTACTGGAAGGCAAACTGCTGGTACTCACGGTCTTGTTTTAATGTCTTTTGGATTAGATGGAACTACAACCGGTGATATGATTTTTAATACAAGGGAAAATAATAACTCTACCTTTGCAACAACTGCAAATGCAGGATTTAAGTTTCAACATTTTTCTACTGATTTAGTTACTATTTTAAGAAACGGAAAGGTCGGCATCGGCACGGATGCTCCTGATACTAATTTACACATTCATAAAGCAAGTGCTGGTTCAGTAACAACAAACACCAATTCACAATTTACTATAGAAAACAATAGTCATGCTTCTATGCAATTCTTATCACCAACTAATGCAAATAGTATTATATACTTTGGTTCTGCAGCTGATAATGATATAGGATATATAAATTATGTTCATAGTACAAATACTATGAATTTTCAAACAAATACTGCTATTAGGATGACCATTTCAGGTTCAGGAAATGTCGGCATCGGCACAACAGGTCCAAGTGACAAGTTACAAGTAAATGCTGGTGCTGGTGTTGCAGGATTTAATACTGGTATAACAATACAGACCGGCGATGGTAGTTATACTGCGAATCGTGGTGGAATGTTGGGATATTTTAACGAAGATGTACAGGTTGCAGGAATAAGAGGACAAAGAGCAGCAACTGGAGGATGGAAAGGTAATTTACAATTTTTTACTCACAATTCTACATCT
>Ga0208666_1000714_pt1 | contig 15172 bp, 13 predicted proteins | sample 5B_taG_FD_184078 | JGI IMG/M metagenome (GOLD analysis project Ga0208666, IMG submission 184078) | Marine viral communities from the Subarctic Pacific Ocean - 5B_ETSP_OMZ_AT15132_CsCl metaG (SPAdes) (version 2) | ecosystem: Environmental > Aquatic > Marine > Oceanic | place: Pacific Ocean...
GTCTTCTTCAGGGTCTTCACCACGTTCTAATTCATCTACCATTATTTGATATCCTTCTAATTCTAAAACATACTTGTTTAGTTGTTCAAAAGCATATTCTTGTTCTACTGAACTAAATAATTTTGTTCTTTTTTTACTAGGGTCATAACCTGAATAAGTTCTAACTTCATAATCACCCTCTTCTTGAGAATTTTTAACCATCTCTATAAGTTTAGATTTAGTTAGGTGATTTTGTTTTTTATTTACAACACCTAACATCCAATCTTCAACCATTTCGTTTGTTACTGACTCTGTGTTTTTTTTATCTGTAATTAATTTTAAATCTTCATCATCTTTTTTAATATCAACATCAGGATTTCCAACATTATCAGTATCTATAGTTTTAGTTCCGTCATTTTCTTTACTATAAGCCTCAACATCTTCTGTTTCATTTGTAGTTGATTTAGCTGCTTTTTGTTGTGATTGTAATTTCTTTTGTGCTTTTTGTATTTCCGCTACAGTTTTATCGTAAGCTTCTTTAGCGTTTTCCATTTTTCTTTGTAAATCAGCTTGTGCTGACATAATTGCTGATTGTCTAATTTCTGAAACTATTTTACGGTATAGTGTTTTAACTTGTTGGTCGTTAAACAAAGAAAGTGTTTCTGTTTTGAAACCTTCCCTTATTAACTCTTTAATCATTTTATCTCTATTTAGTAACATATGATAGTGTTTTATCGTAATCTAGAATTAAATCTCTAGAATATAGTTTATCTTCAACAGCTTTAATTTTATCACCAAAATGAAAAACTAATCTTTCACCATTAAATTCATCTTCTTCAGAAACCTCCCAACCTAAAGCTATTACATTGTCTAAAGCGTGTTCCATACCAAAATAATCTGAATTTTGTACTAATTCTAATTTAGTAGTACTTTTAGATAAAACCCCCACTTTATTTATATATTCAAACTCTGGGGGTCCTGGATTTCCGTGTGCCGGATTAGAATCCCAATCTTCTCCCCACAACTCTTCTATTTTTTCTGAAAATATAAATTCATATATATTTTCTTTTTTATAATTAGGTCCTAATTCGTTTATAAAAATAAGAAACATTATCTAATTATTTCACCTTCTTTAGTTATACCTAATCTTTTATGTTTACCTTCAAAAATTAAAGTACCGTTTTCAGTTTTTTCTTTAAATTTTATATTTTTATTTTTTTCTAAAACTTTTTTAGTTCTTAATTCTTGTTCTATAGTTTCAGAGAGAGTTATTGGTGTTTTTTTAGAATTACTTTTAAGTACTTGGCTTTTTATGTAACCTTTTTTAGCACTTTCGTTAAAAAGTTTTCTTTCACTTTCTTTTTTAGACGGTGAGTAATATTTTTTAATAGTTTTGTTAACTCTTCTTTTTAAACTTTCTTCTAATCCCATATCATCAAAAGCTGCACCCATATCATCTTCGTCACTAAAATCTTCTTCGTCTTCTAGACCCATATCCGCATCCATATCATCATCCATATCAGCATCAACATCAAAATCATCTTCCATACCATACTCATCTTCTAATTCTGGTTCTAATCTATTAATTATATCTTCTCTATCTTCTTCATCTAATAAATCTAAATCAACAGCTGAAATTATAGAATTTATAACATATTTAATCATGTCAGAATCCATTTCATCTTCATACTCTCTCATTTTTTGACCTAACTTACCAGTTAATTTTTGTATAGATTTAATAGTTGGTCTTTCTTCTTCAGCGTCAAAGTTTTCTTCACCACCTTCCATATCTACATCAATATCCATATCTTCATCACCCATATCCATATCCACATCAATATCCATGTCCTCATCACCTGCTGGTGGTGGTGTTGGTGCTGGTGGAGGTGTTGGTGCTGCTGCTGGTGCTGCTGGTGGTGCTGCTGGTGGAGTTGGTGCTGCTGGAGCTGCTGGTGTTTTTAGTACAACTTTTTCATCATCTTCTTGTTCATACATAGAATCACCATAACCACCATTATATGTTTCATTAATAGGTTTTAACATTAAATTTATTCTTTTTAATGCTCCCGAATAACTTCTATAACGATTTCTTTTTTTATTAGATAAACCATTTACGTAATCTAGATTACTTTCATTTAATCCTGTTTTTACATAATAACCGTCTTTTTCTTGTACAATCGCGTAAACCATACCATCAGCCGCTTTCTTAATAAATGAATTAGTATGTGTATGTAATTCATTATTTCTAGTACTTTCACCATATCTAGCGATTTCCATTATTCTTTTAATTTTGTCTTGACCAGTTAATTTTTCTGAACCAATTGCTTTTAAATCTCCCATTTTATTTTTATTTTAATTATTTAATCCACCACCACCAATTATTGTTGGTGCAAATGCTGACGGTGCTCTATAAGGTACGTCATTTATTTCTGATGTTGAACCACTCATTATCCAACCATAACCACTATCGTAAAACCCTGTTGTTCCTGTCATAGGTGCGTTACAATTACAATCGTAACATAAAAAAGCTACAGCTGTAACACCAACTAGATTTCTTGGATTTATTATCATTTCGGGACCTAAGTTACCTTTTTTACTTACAGAATTATCGGCTACATTAATAGTAGCTGCAATTGTGTCGTTTTTACCAATTCCTTGGTCTAACGAGTATGTGTAACTAGCTGTATCTGCTGTAGCTATAGCTTGAGTACAGGTATAACTAGAAAACGTAGTTAACTTACCAGCTAACAACTCTGCTCCCCCAACTATAGTATCCGGTAACGAACTTCCTCCAAAATTTCCTCCTTGTGGCATAATATATACTTTTTTAAATAAATACTTTGATTAGATAGAAAAAATTCTATTCTTCTAACGATAAAGTATCATCTGTTATTTTATTTTTTAATTCAGATAACTTTCCAAGATATCCATTTCTTCTTAAAAATTTAAATACTAAATTTTCATAGGAGAATTCACCCTTATCTTCTAGTCCACATTTTCTAAATTTTTTTAACTTGTCTTTTATTTTTTGAATCATTTTTAGGGTTTCTTCTGGGTCTTGTAAATATGATTTTCTTTCCACACCATCTATCATGTCCATCCAAGTTAAAGATTTTTGTAATAATTTATTATCATCAAAAGTATCTTCAAGTCTATTAGGTGAAACCAACCATTCATCATTCATAACAGAGTATACTCCGGTTGAGTAGTGTGGTTCGTTAGCATCTTGAGCGTATAGTTCTACTTCATAACCATAAACCTCTACATCATGTAGTGAGTTCCACATACCCTGTTTAGCATTAAATAATTCTCTTAATACTTTTTTATCTATATTAACACTATCAAAATCTATTAACACGTGTAAGTCTATGTCCGAAAATGAGGACCAATTATAATTAGCCAACGACCCGGTCATTGTTATATCTTCTATATCAACATCAACACCTAAAAAATTTATAAAGTTATCGGCTATTTCTAATAATTTTTCATCAATTTCAGGTTTTAAATGTGGTTCTTTATTATTTTCTGAACCAGCATAATCCCATATTTCAGAATTTAATTCATCCTTAACTTTAAAACTTTGTAATATTTTATCTGTTCTCATCATTAATAAATATTACAGAAATGTTTAAGAAATTTTTTTGTATCTATAGTTTTTCGCTATGTTTTTTGAAAAGTACTTACCTTTACTACTAGATTTACCTAATGATATAACAGTTTGTAGTGGTACGTTTGAATAGGAATATTTACCTCCTTTTTTGAACTCCACAATTAATTCTTTATTTTCAACATCATATGTGGAAGATTTTAAATTAGTAGAGTTATAACTTTCTTTAATAATATTATCTTTGTTTACTTTTTTCATTTTTGTTTAAAAATAAATATCCCCCGATTGGGGGATATTTTGGTTATTGTTTTACTTCTTCATACTCAACATCGGTAACATCTTCATCTGGTTTTTGGGTTTCGTTAGGTTCCTGACTGTTTTCATAAAGTTTAGTACTAATTTCCTGCCAAGTACTATTTAGTTTTTCTGTCAAGTCTTCTACACCATCCATATCCTCTTCCTTGCAAACCTCTCTAAGTTCTTTTATATTGTTTTCTAAACGAGATTTGTCATTTTCCTCTAACTTATCACCAAATTCTTTAATTTGTTTTTCTGTTTGGAAGATTAGTGAGTCAGCTTCATTAAGTTTTTGTATTTTTTCTAACTTTTCCTTATCGGCTACAGCATTAACTTCAGCTTCTTTTTTCATTTTTTCAATTTCTGAATCAGATAAACTACTACCGGACTCTATTTTTATATTTTGTTCTTTTCCTGTACCCTTATCTTTAGCACTTACGTTTATAATTCCATTTGCATCAATATCGAAAGTAACCTCAATTTGTGGTATACCTCGTGGTGCTGGTGGTATGTTGTTTAACTGAAACCTACCCAGAGTCCTATTGTCATTAGCCATAGGTCTTTCACCTTGTAGTACATGAATGTCAACAGCTGGTTGATTATCTACTGCTGTTGAAAACACTTCTGTTTTTGACGTTGGGATTGTGGTATTCGATTCTATAAGTTTAGTCATAACTTGACCCATAGTTTCAATTCCCAATGACAATGGTGTTACATCTAATAGTAATACGTCTTTTACGTCTCCAGCTAAAACACCACCCTGTATCGCAGCTCCCATCGCAACCACCTCATCTGGGTTAACACCCTTAGATGGTTTTTTATTGAATAGTTTTTCTACAGCTTTTTGAACCGCTGGTATTCTAGTAGACCCACCAACTAAAATAATTTCATCAATATCTTTAGAGGTTAAACCAGCATCTTTTAAAGCTTTTTTACATGGTGTTAAACTTTTTTTAACTAACCCCTCAACCATAGATTCAAATTTAGCTCTAGATAAATTTCTTACTAAATGTTTAGGCCCTGTTTGGTCAGCTGTTATATATGGTAAATTAATTTCAGTAGTTTTAGATGTTGATAGTTCTACTTTTGCTTTTTCTGAAGCTTCTCTTAGTCTTTGTAATGCTGCTGGGTCGGTACTTAAGTCCATCCCATTTTCAGTTTTAAATTCATCTAATAACCATTCTACAATTTTTTCATCAAAATTATCACCACCTAGATGTGTATCACCATTTGTAGATTTAACCTCAAAAACACCATCAGCTATTTCCAATATAGAAATGTCGAAGGTACCACCACCTAAATCATATACCGCTATGGTTTTTTCATTTTTTTCATCAATACCATAAGCTAAAGCTGCCGCTGTAGGTTCATTAATAATTCTCATAACATTTAATCCAGCGATTTCACCAGCTTCTTTAGTTGCTTGTCTTTGTGAGTCGTTAAAATAAGCTGGTACTGTCACAACAGCGTCAACAACTTTTTCACCTAAATACTCTTCAGCTGTTTTTTTAAGATTTTGTAAAACCACAGCAGAAATCTCTTGTGGTATATAATTTTTTTCATCCACCTTTATACTAATACTACCATTTTTATTTTTTAAAACTTTATATGGCATTTTTTTAGCTTCTTTACTAACTTCACTAAATTTACTACCAATAAAACGTTTTACCGAATATACGGTGTTTTTTGGGTTTGTGACAGATTGTCTTTTTGCGGGGTCACCCACACTTCTATCACCTTCTTTAAAAGAAACGACGGAAGGGGTAGTTCTTTTACCTTCCGAGTTAACAATAATGACGGGTGAACCGCCTTCTACTACAGAAACACAAGAATTTGTTGTTCCTAAGTCAATTCCAATTACTTTTTTCATAATTATTTAATTTTTTATTTTATTATTATAATGTTAATATATTCAAATACCATACCAAAATAAAAAATAAGACATTTTGTCATGTATGTCAAATATAAATGTCAGTAACAATTCTGTATTGATTATTTTGTGAAGTATTATTAATTTTATTTATAACTTAAAAAAAAAACATATGTCAACAATGGATGAAATACCACAAGAAGAACCTAGACAACGTTCAAAAGACAAAACACCTGGTTCATCAACACCAATTTTAGATAATTTTTCTAGAGATTTAACTATGTTAGCTTCTTTAGGGGAGTTAGACGAAGTAATAGGTAGAAAAAATGAAATAAGAAGAATAGCTCAAACTTTATCAAGAAGAAAAAAGAATAATCCTATATTAATAGGTGAACCTGGTTGTGGTAAAACAGCTATCGTTGAAGGACTAGCTATGATAATTCACGAGGGTAAGTGTCCTAGAAATTTACTAGAAAAAAGATTAGTTTCTTTAGAATTAACTTCTTTGGTGGCTGGAACAAAATATAGAGGTCAATTTGAGGAAAGGATGAAAGCTGTTTTAGATGAGTTGAGGGACAATAAAGAGATTATAGTTTTTATAGATGAAATACATACTGTTGTTGGTACTGGTAATTCGTCCGGTAATCTAGACGCAGCAAACATATTTAAACCAGCTTTAGCTAGAGGTGAAGTACAGTGTATTGGTGCTACAACACTAGATGAATATCGTGAGAAGATTGAGAAAGACGGTGCTTTAGATAGAAGATTTCAAAAAGTACTTATAGAACCTACCACACCTGATGAAACTTTACAAATTTTACAAAATATAAAAGATAAGTATGAAGACCACCATAAAGTTAATTATAGTGATGACACTTTAAAACAATGTGTAGAATTAGCTAATAGGTACATTACTGAAAGAGAGTTTCCAGATAAGGCTATAGATATTATGGATGAGGTTGGGTCTAAGGTGCAGTTAGATATAAAATACCCTAAGAGTATAGAAGATTTAAAAAAGAAGATTGTGGACATTAAAGCTTTAAAGTTTGAGGTTGTTCAGTCACAAAAGTATGAAAAAGCTGCTGAGATAAGGGATACTGAAAAAAAATACACAGAGGAGTTAGAAGCCAAAAAAACTCAGTGGGAGAAAAAACAAGAGTTGAATAGGTTGGATGTCACATTAGATGATGTATTATCTGTTGTATCTGAAATAACTAAAATACCTTTATCTAGACTTGGTACTAAAGATAAAAAGAGACTTTTAAACTTAGAATCAAAATTACAAAAATTTGTAATAGGTCAATCTGAAGCTGTAGAAAAGGTTTCTAAATCTATTAGAAGAAATAGTGTTGGGATTAGGGATAATAAAAAACCTATTGGTTCATTTATATTTTTAGGACCAACTGGTGTTGGTAAAACACATTTAGCTAAAAAATTAGCTGAGGAGGTTTTTGGTAGTGAAGATTCCGTAATACGTGTTGACATGTCGGAATACCAAGAAAAACATTCCATGTCTAGACTAATAGGTTCACCTCCTGGGTACGTTGGTTATAATGAAGGTGGTCAATTAACTGAAAAAATTAGATTAAACCCATACTCTTTAGTTCTTTTTGATGAAATTGAAAAGGCTCACGGTGATATATTTAACTTACTTCTTCAAATTTTAGATGATGGTTATATTACTGATGCTTCTGGTAGAAAAGTTAATTTTAAAAATACTTTAATTATTATGACTTCTAATATTGGTATAAAACAAGCTATCGATTTTGGTACTGGTATTGGGTTTTCAACTAAAGCTATGAAACAAAAAGAAGACGAACATACTAGGTCTATAATATCTAAAGCTTTAAAGAACACTTTTAATCCAGAATTTTTAAATAGATTAGATGATATAATAACATTTAATTCTCTTGATAAAAAATCACTTAAGTCAATTGTTAAAATAGAATTAGAAGATTTAAAATCTAGACTTTTAGAAAAGGATTATATTTTTACTTTTGGTCCAAGTATTTTAACCCACATTGTTGAGGTTGGGTATGATGAAAAGTTTGGGGCTAGACCTTTACAAAGAACTATACAAACAGAAATAGAAGACTTTATATCTGAACAAATATTAAAAGGTGATATATATGAAAATACCAAATACACTTTAAGTTACAACAAAAAAACAGAAAAGGTAAAAATAAAGTAAGATTATCTTTGTAGTATAAATTTATTTACGTATCTTTGTACTATGAAAAAATTACCAAATAAACTCAAACAAATTATTAAGAAAAAAAGATTTTCTCTAAACACTCTAGAAAACACTAGGTCTTGGAGAGGTGGTTTGGATATTGATTATCGTATTACAATGGTAAAGTCAGATGGTGAAGATTGTTATGACTACCTAACACCTTTAAACACTGAGTGGGGCACTATTTACGTAAATATAAAAGTTAAAGGGTCAGTAGAAATGGCTGAAGGTAATGGGTGGGGTAGTGATAAATGGTTAACAGAAATTAGTAAAGCTACTAAAACAAAGAGGAACTACTGGGGTGGTTATGATTGTAAATACAACCGTCTTTGGGGTAATCAACCAAATAAACAAATTCGTAGAGAAATTCGTAAAGAAGTAAAAGGTGAGGTTAAAGATTTTTTAAAATTAATGGGCATATCAACAAAGAGTTGGGATGGTGGAATAGAAATCAAAGCAATAAACTGGGAAAAATGAAATTAGAAAAAGCAAGAAATATAGCCCTTAGATTAATGAGACAACATGGTCTTTCTGATTACACTTTTAAGTGGGACCGAGCGGTTCGTAGATTTGGTTGTCATAATGGTAGATTAAAAACACTCTCACTTTCTAGACCTATGACAGAACACGAAACTAACGAAAAAAGAGTAATTAATACTATTCTTCATGAAATAGCTCACGCTTTAGACTATAGAAAAAGAGGTTATTCTAATCACGACTCTGAATGGAAAAGGATAGCTAAGTCTATTGGTTGTAGTGGTGAAAGATGTAGTAGTGGTTCTGGTGTGGATAAATCTCAATTTATGAAATGGGTCGCTACTTGTCCTAGTTGTGAAAGAGAGGTTTATTACGCTAGAAAAACAAAAGTAGATAAAGCCTGTGGTAGTTGTTGTAAAAAACACAATAATAACAAATACACTTCAAAATATAAATTTAGTTGGGTTTTAAATCCGAAAGTGGTTAAACAATATTAACTTATTTGAAATTTTCTAGGAAAGGCCATAATTCGTCGTCCTTTAGTATTTTTGTAATAGATGGGAATAACCAAGGTGATATATTAGACATTTTTAACCCTTTATTTAACCAAATAAAAACTTGTTGGTTCTTTAGAGCGGATATCTGAGCTTCACCAAATGTTCCAGCTCCAGCTGTACCATCAAAACTAACTAAATTAGTATCACACACTTGTAACATATACAAATCTTGGTGTACTATTTGTTCTCTAATTTTTTCTTTAAAAATTAACATATCATCATCTGTAAGTTCATTAGCCTTCCATTTTCCAAACATTTCTTGAAATTCAGGGTCTTCAGCTCTAACTGTTTCAGCCCTTAGTGGGTTTAAAAGTGCTGGTGTTTTTAATCCAGAATAACTTAAATCACCAGTAGTTACCAAAACTTTTAATCTTTCATCTTTAACTACATAATTTGGACCAAAAAACTCTTCTACCTTAGTTCTCCAAGATGCACCATCTTCAGCAAAATCTATACCACCACCAAGATACATAGCTTTTGGTTTAAATATACCGGACATGTCGGTTGGGTCCAAAACCTTCAACATATGAATGGTATCTTTTATTTCATTCATAGAGGCGTTAATTAGATAATTGGTTGCTTTGTCTGTAATATATCTTTTAAACCATTTAAATATTTTACCTAGGGTACCACTAGCTTTCATTTCTGGTATACCACCATAATTTATTTGTTCCTCTAAATTTTCTTGATTTTTTACACTAGCTAAAGTTTCTAATCCCCTTAATAACGATTTTCTTTCATTAAAAGGTAAATCAAATATTTCGTCTTTAAATTCATCAACATTTGTAGAGCTGTGTTCTCTTAATACTTTTTTAATTAAATTTTTCATTAGTAATCCTTATTTGTTTCTTTTCCTAACATTATTTCTTTTGCTGCAGATGTCCCAATTCTAGAAGCACCAGCATTAACCATGTTTAAAACATCATCTTTACTATAAATACCACCAGACGCTTTAACTTTCAAAGGTCCTGCATTTTTTGACATTATTGATACAGCGTCTATTGTTGCACCACCTGGACTTCCATCTTCGGGTGTGAAAAATCCGGTTGATGTTTTTACGAAAACATTTTTAGCTTTTTCAATACCAACACTTTCTACTACTATTTCACTAATTAGTTTTGTAAGTTCAGCTATTTGTTCACTTGTTAAAGCTGCTGATTCTATAATCCATTTTACTGATTTCCCCGCATCAACCCCAATAGATGTACCCTCATTAACCTCATACCTAATGGTATCTAACTCACCATTTTTAAAAGCTTTATAATCTACAACAAAATCTAATTCGTCCACCCCGTCTTCTATGGCTTGTATAGCTTCATCTAGTTTCTCACCAAGACTATTGTCACCATTAGGAAAACCTATAACCGTACCAACTAAAACGTTACCTCCTTCACTATCTATAAATTCACGAGCCGTTTTAACGTATTCCGGTCTTATCATTACTAATTTCATATTATGTTCTATAGCGTCTTTGATTGTGTTAAATATAATCATGTCAGTTTCTTCTTTACCTATACCTGCTTGTTCTGGGGTTTTTAAATAAGTAGAGTCCATATATTTACCTAAACCTTCATCTTCTTCTGTTGCAAAAATTAATTCATTAATTCTAGATATTTCTTCTTTTAATATGTTTTTCATAATAATAAATATAATTTGTTTAATTCAAAATTTTTAGTTATCTTTGTACTATGAAAGAAAAACTTAAAAATATATTATCTATCCCTACATATACCTGGGAAGAAGACCAACTTATAGATTATGTTACTAACCTATTGGACCAAAAAGGTTATAAACACTATGTAGATGACCTTGGTTCTATTTACGTTACTAAAGGTAAATCTGACAATTACCCTTGTTTAGTCGCTCATTTAGATAGTGTTCATCAAATAAAAGATTACAAAGTTGTGGAAGAATCACAGTTAAATGCTCAAGGAGAAAAAAAACCATCATTTGTTGGTTATGACTCAAAAACTGGTGAAAGATGTGGTGTTGGTGGTGATGATAAAGCTGGTGTTTTTATTTGTTTAGAATTATTAGATAGGTTCGACAATGTTAAAGCCTTTTTTCCAGTTGCTGAAGAAATAGGTTGTGAAGGTAGTAAAGCAGCTGATGAAACTTTTTTTACCGATGTTGGTTACGCGATACAATTTGATTCTACTGAAAATAATACGATGAGTAAAACACTTTTAGGTGTAAAATTATATGAAGAGGGTGGTGAATTTATTAATAAATGTGAAAATTTAATATTAGAACATGGTATTAGTGAATGGAGACACCACCCTTATACCGACACTATGGTTTTAAAAGAAAAATTTGATTTTAGTTGTTTAAACTTCGCTGCTGGATATTATGGTTGGCATTCTAATACTGAATATGTTGTAATTGAGGATGTTCAAAATGCTATTAATTTAGGTGAAAAAGTCATAACTGAATTAGGTAACAAAAAGTACCCTTATGAACATAAGATAGATGGGTTTGTTTGGGGTATAGACTAGTTGGTGTCTAAATCCAATTTATGTTGTAAGGTATAGTCTGCTAATTGGTCTAGAGTTATTTGATGTGTTTTTGAACCTCCGGGTGGTTGATGTATAGAAATTACTAACTTGTTGTCTTTTGGGTCGTACTTTCGTATACTAACTATTCTTGGTTGGTTCTCACCTTCTATCTCATCTGTTTTTCTTAGGTCGGAATTTGAGTATGGTTTTGTAAATCCTAAATCTTTAGTTATTTTTTTAAACTCTTCTCTATTCTTTATTAATTGTTCTACGTCATCACCATATTTTTCAATAATGCCATCTATAAATGAAGTTAGTTCGTAGTTAAAGTTTTCCCTACCTTCATCATCAATTTCCCACGCTTCATACCAAACATCATTTAAATTCCCATCTATATGATTTATTTCAGTATCTTCCATCTCAAGAAAATTATTAATTTTTTTGTCACCGACTATATAAAGTAATTGTTCATAAGTAATATATAATTTCCATAGTGGATATCTATTACTTCCCACATACTCATAATCTAAAACTTTGTCCTTTTCTACGTCATCTTGTACAGCTTTTACTCTAGACCTTCCAACCGCACAACCTAGAGCTTCTAAAACTTCCCAATAAGCCCTATCCCAATCTTCTGGTACAAAATTCGTTAAAAATTCATCCGCAACACCATCTTCACTCCAAAGATAGTTATTAGGGTCTTCACCAAATAAAATAGCCAACTCATCAAGTTTTTTTTCAGTTTCTGGAGTTATGTGGTAACCTATATAATTTAATTCTTCATCATCTAATTCCTCACAATGGTCTGTATTATAATACTTGTCGGTAGCTATTTCAAAATACCAGTCATCGTCTTGGTCCACACCCATAATATTTTCTTTAAAAATAGAGTCGTCATAATAAATTGACACACCTTTATCACCAAAATACACACTCTGAACTACAGGGTTATAATCATTTTCAATATAAGTCATACCACCTAAAAACTCTTTTAATTTTTCTTCAGTTGCAGGATTTGGATTTTTAATCATATCATAAACTAATTTGGAAAACTCATTTGTATCTTTTAAATCTTCTAAAATAGTAGGTGGTAACTTTACACCATATTTAATTTTATCAAATACCGTATATGTTTTGTTGAACATATCATGTAAAGATGGTTTATCCGCTAAAAACCTATGTGTGTCTAACCAATGATTATTCCAAGTTTTTACTTGAACATACTCACTTGGCAATCCAGGTACTCTTTCTCTATCGTCAAACTTCCACATTTCACCAGTATCTTTAGATTGTAATATATAAGATGTACCATAACCTTCAAACGTTTTAACACCATCACGACACCACTGTGTATCTTTAGCTAATTGACAAAAACTATAATCGTTTATTGGCCACATATATTTCCAATTATCGTCTTCAAAAATTGTTTTTACTCTAACTCTTTGTTCTTGTTCGTTTAGAGGTTCTGTTTCACCTGTTGGTGTAGTTACTGTTGGTTTGTACAATAACTCTGGTAATCTATCAGCTAATGATTGGTTGATGTCGTAGTTTGGGAAATAATACCCATCAAACCATCTTGTTTCCGCTTGTAAGCATTCTCCTTTTTTTCCTTCACAATAATCATGGAACATATACTCCTCGTCTATCAACATGTCAAAAATTTGTTTTTCATTTAAGTATATAGGGTTTACATCTACTAACGCGTCTTCTAGTGTTGTTCCCGCGTAATCAGGGTGATATTCAAATGTTTCTATATTGTCCCACGTATTACCATCATTTACCCATTTTCTTAAATCATCTTCAAAATACCAAGACCATGAACCATCTTCATCACTTCTATATAATTTACCATCAGCTCCAAAATGTTCTCGTAATTTATCTAAAATATCTTCTTTCATGGCGTTTTTAACAGCATATTCAGCTTCATCATTATGAGCCCACACTATAAAACTCTCAATCTCTCTTATTTCATCGTCATACTTTTCTTTTAGTTCATCTATTTCTTCACTGGTAGAACCTGGACTTAAAATATCTTCAGCAACTTCCTGAGATACACCTCCAAAAATTTCACTTATAGTTTTCCAATTCCCTTCGTCAATATCTTGCAACATATATTCATCATAATCATAATTGTACCAATCATCATGGTCATAAAAACCATCTTTACCACATAAAAATTCTTCTATGTAACCCATATCATAGTCTCTATTATTGGTGTCAAATAAATTTGTTAAATCTTCACAATCATAGGTTCTACTAACCATAACTGGTTTTGTGGTATTTTGTAACCAACGTTTTAATAAAAATACTGCTACATTATAGTTTACATCAATTCCTAATATTTTCATATCATTAAGGTCTACACCGTGTTCGTCCCATTGTTTAAAAATATAAGGTATGATTTTTTCTGGCACCCTTTCCATAACATCATCCATATCTTCTTGTTCCATACCAGCTGTAAAGTCCCATTGCCCTGTTGGGAATAGTTTTAGTTGTTCCTCATGTTCACGTAACCTACCTTTCATTTGAAGGTCATATTTGGAATCTTGTTCAAATCTATATAAATCACCAAAACTTACTTTTTGTTCTAATTCAAAAGGTATTTCATTACCAGATACTGAGGATGATTGTTGTATATCTACAATATTTCCAGTTGGTGTGATGAATAGTATGAATTTTTTTGATGGTCGTCCCCAACCACCTTCTCTTGTGAATACAGCTTGGACTAGACTACCTCTTAAACTATCTGGTATGTTTCTTCTTGGTTTACTACCACCCCCAATTATACCCGCTTCAGTTAATACCTCATCTATTTTGATATATTTGTCATATGGGTCCATTAAAACTCTAACCCCATCATCATGCCATTCATGATATCCATTATCCTTAAAAGTTTCCATTTCTGGAAAATACACTTTTAGTAATGTAACTTCTTCACCATCTGGTGTTTCGTCTATAACTACTTCTATAACTTTACCTTTAGAATAATTTTCTGGTGGAGTATATGGATTATTATATTCGTCTTCGGATGGAAGAGTTGTTGTGTCTATATACATAACTCTAATATGGTCACCTGGTTTTACTTTTGGATTTAATTCTTTTTTTGTTTGTTCATTTAATGGTTTCAACCCTAAACTTCCCCATAGGTCTTCACCTTTAAACATATTAGGATTCATGTATTCTATAGCTATAGTTAAAGATTGAGCTATAGATAACGGAAATATATCCCTTATTTTTTCTGATATAATTTCAGTAATTGTGTCGTAATCTCTACTATTTGTTGGGTCGTAAGCAACTTCTCCCAGAGAAGACGGTAAAACAATCATGGTTAATCCATCCACATCTTCTTTTTCTACCCAACCATCTAGGTATTGAAATATTGCTCTTTTAATATTTTCGTGTCTTGTTCTTTTATATTTAGTGTCTATATGTTCTTGTATTTTATTTTGAACATTAGGGTTCCATTTATGGTCAAAATGATTAGAGTGTAGAAGAGTAGCTAATGTAGTGTCCACATAAAGATTTTTCTTTATTGCGTTAATTTGTTCAAAAAGACTATTATCTTTTGTTGACATCAAAATAATTTGTGTCTTTTTTCTTAATTGTTCTAAAAGTGTCGACATATGTATTATAAATATTTTGTCATTTCAATTAAAT
>Ga0208666_1000715_pt1 | contig 15141 bp, 15 predicted proteins | sample 5B_taG_FD_184078 | JGI IMG/M metagenome (GOLD analysis project Ga0208666, IMG submission 184078) | Marine viral communities from the Subarctic Pacific Ocean - 5B_ETSP_OMZ_AT15132_CsCl metaG (SPAdes) (version 2) | ecosystem: Environmental > Aquatic > Marine > Oceanic | place: Pacific Ocean...
TGTCGTTGGCCTTCAGTATAACACAGAGGTTAGCACGTTGAGGCCAGAAGCTGGCGGCGATGATGGCACGGCGCAAGGTCGTGCCAAGCGAGTGTTTGAGACGACGTTTAGATTTCTTGACACGCTGGGCGCAGAGTTTGGACCCAAAGACGGTTCACTTGACCGCGTTCTTTTTCGCAGCGGCAGCGATCCAATGGATTCTTCACCGCCTTTATTTACAGGTGACAAGACCGTGCAAATGCACGGCTCCTGGGAAGAGGGTGGACAGGTAACGGTAAAACAAACACAGCCACTGCCGTTTGAATTAACCGCAGTTATAAATCGAATTATTACTCACTCAGGATAACTCATGTGTGATCCAGCATCAGCAATCGCGGTGACGACCGCTGCAATCAAAGCTTATGGCAGTATATCGGAAGGCCGCGCACAAGCGGCTGCGTTAAACCGCCAAGCGGCAACGCAAGAAGCCAACGCTGGTATAGCTAGAAGTAATGCTCAAACGGCTGTTGAAGCCGCGCAAGCTGAAGCTGATCGTGTAAACCGGGCGCGCAAAATTCAAATGTCACAGGCCACTGCTGGCTATGGCAAGAGTGGCGTGCAGATAAATGACGGTACGCCTATTGAAGTTCTTGGAGACACGGCTGCGGAGTTTGAGTTGGAACGTTTATTCCAAGTGCATAAAGGCAAAGTCATAGAAAAAGATCAAAACTACCGCGCTAGTTTAATGACGTGGCACGCTGGTAATTTGCGATCTTCGGCAAATGCAGCGCAATCAGCCGGAATGACAAAAGCAATATTGACTGTGGGCAGTAGCTTGTTATCGGCTGGCATTGGTCAAATGGGTTCTGATCCTACTCTTGCGTTTGGCGCTTCGCAAAGCCAACTAGCTGGCCAGGGTTATGACGTTTCAACTTTTGGCGGCTTTAACCCATTAGGTGCCGCAGGGCCAAGCGCAACAGCAACTCAGTACAACACAATGGCTTTGGGCAACATGGGGTACGAATAAATGGCGCGCATACCTCTATACACTGGGCGCGGTGTCGCGCCGTCAACGCAACTTAGCGCCGGTCCAAGCGTCAACTATTCAAAAATTAAAACGTTTGACGCAAAAACGTTTTCGGCTGTCGGTAGTGAAATTGAGAATCTTTTCAATGAGTTTAACGATAAGCGCGTAAAAACACAGGTTGCTAATGCTGATGCAGAAGCAATGTTTGGTCTGACACAATTGCAAGAAAGTATGAAGGAGGTAGACCCGTCGCAAGCTGACGCGGCGTATCAGCAAGGCGCGCAAGAGATTTACCAAAATCTCACACAAAATATGGACGATGCGGCCATATCAAAGTTCCATACTCGGTGGGTCAAGCTGCAAGCTATTGGACGAGTAAATACTTTTAATAACGGCATACAGCGCGGCAAAACATTGATGGTAGCCGATGACCTTTCGGCCTATGAAAAACGTGTTGACTCATTAGTTCTTGGCAGCGCTCAAGTTAATTATCAAATGGCGATTGACGCAAATAATGAGTCTTTAAACGCTTTAATAGATGCGCGCGCAATAACGCCAGAAGAAGGCGAAAAATTAAAAGCGCAGCGCACAGACAGCATACGGCAGACAGAGGTTTTAAATCGCTTAAATGCTGACTTAACAAAAAATCCAAAAGCGCTTGAGCAACTAAAGTCTGACCTTAATAACCCAAAATCTTTTGAGGGTTTAGATAGTGATACCCGTGCGCGGTTATTAAGGAGTACTCAAAATCAAATAGAGTCCCATGAAAGAGAACAAAAAAGTTTAGCTGTAGCTAAAAGCAACGAAGCAAAAAAAAATGTTGCAGATGAATTAGACATAAGGTCAGCGACTAATCCAAACGAATCGGCAAAGTATGCAAATCGTAAATATATAGAAGCAAATGTTGTTAAAGAGGAACAAGCAAATCTTATTGATCAAGTAAACGATCAAGAAAAATTTCGTACAACATCTTTACCTATAATTAGTTTTGGTAGTTTGTCAGATATAGCCAGTGAACGAAAAAGACTAATACAAGATGCTAACAATCGAAATTTGTCGTTAGCGCTACAAAAGCAGAACATTAAACAATTACAGCTTTTTGAAAAACGAGTGAGTGGCGCTAACGGTGAACTAAATCAGCGACAAAAAAACTCAGGCAGCGTTGTGCTGCGTACTGAATTTATACAACAATTGTATGGGGATTTTAAAACAAGTCTTTTACAGGGCAACGCTGCGGGAGCACAAGAACGCTGGAGTGCTTATAAATCTGCGGCAGACGTTAGGTTTAATGAGCTAGGTATTCTTCCTGGCGACCGTAAGTATCTTTCTGTAGCTGAAGCAGAGCAAATGGCAACGCAAATAACTGGCGGCGGCGCGGAGAATGCCGCAATTCAAATAGGGAGCATTTATGATGCTTTAGGTCGTGTTGATGGTGGCAAACTTGTAAGTGAGATATTTACGAATAAAAGTGTAAGTAGAGATATGCAAGCAATCGGCGCAATTGCAAATCATAAGGAGCGACGGGCTGTAGCAGAGTTTGTAGCCAAAGGCGGTATAGAGAGCGTTATTGCTGAACAAGCGAAACGTAAGCAACTTAAAGACGAGACATTAGGGCAATTTGGCACAAAATTTCCGAATATGGGGGTGCGCTCTAATATAAGTGTAGGGCCACTGCGCGATGCAGTTGAATTAGTGGCTGCGCGCAATATTGCTAATGGTATGCCGGTTGGGCAAGCGGTCACAGAGGCGATTAAAACTGTTGCGCCGTACCAAGTGGTAAATAACAAAAACTTGAAAGGCGTTGTTCACGCACCCGGCAATGAGAACGTAGTAAAGCCGCGACAGTTTGAGCGCGGTCTGGTGTTGTGGTTACAAAATCAAAAGGACTTAGTCTTCGATAAAACCGTCACTGGAAGCATACCGCCAGGAATAAAAGATACAGACCGGCAAGAATTAGCGCGTCAATCTTTGGTAAATACAGGTGTCTGGAGATTAAGCGGCGATGGTAGGTCAGCCGTTCTAACAGACAGTACGGGCGAAGAAGCTGTTCTGGATGCGAATGGTAAAGAGATACGGGTTTCGTATGACGAAGCAATTAGTGTTTTTGAAAAATCAGTTGAACAGCCAGCCGGGGTAGTAAGAGAAGGCGGCTATGGTGTGGTTAGTGCGCGCACTCCCCTTACTCCCCGTGTTCAGACGCTATTTGATGAGCCTGAATAATGGCCTATTTATTTGAACCAGAGGTGTATGATCCCAGACGTTCCGGCATTCCTATATCTCTAGCGTTTGACACTAAGTCTGGTTCACGCGCAGTTGCTGAAGATGTCTTTGCAACTAACCCACTATCGTCTGCATTTGGATCAGCAGAAATAAATGCTGCGCGCGGCCTTCGCGACGCGCCTTTGTCGCATTTGTTTGCAGATTTTGAAAAAATACTTGAGGCAGATGGTAGCGGTGAATTTAGAGGTAAAACGTTTTTATCTCTTGATGAGCAACAGGAAATTTTTAAGGACAATGACCTTACTCAACATTTAACGCCTCAAATTGGTGAGACTGAAGACAGTCTTAATATAATTATGGAAGCCAAGCGCGAAGAAATTACGCGCAAATTTATTGCAGCAAACAGCGGTATTGGCATTGGCGCTCAAATCACTGTTGGTTTAGTCGCTTCTGTATTTGATCCTATAAACTTAGGCTCTGCATTTATTCCTGTTGTCGGCGCTGCGAGATACGCAAAATTGCTTGGCAATCAAGCATCTAAGTTTGGGCGCGCATCGGTGCGTGCGCGGGTAGGAGCAACAGAGGGCGCGGTTGGCGCTTTAGCGGTTGAACCCGCTGTTTATCTTGCCCTCGAAAATGTGCAAGCCGATTATGATATATACGACAGTTTTGCTAACCTTGCTTTCGGCGCTGGTATGGGTGGTGGTTTGCGCGCTGGCGGTGGCTTTATTGGAGATATTTTAAGCAATCCAAAAGCAAAGCCATTAGAGCGTCAGATGGCTGAATTGACGCTAGAAGCTGGCGTCGATGCACACGCAACTACATTGAGCGTTGCTGCTGGTCAATTATACGCAGGGCGAAAAATAACTGGCGCTGATCTTATGTTTCGAACGGCGCTTGAAAACTCTACTACGTTTGGTCGCGTCCTTGAAAGTTCGACGGCTGTTGGGCGTGCGCTTGATTTGCCATCACCAATTCGTATGGACGATAGCCAACCGTTGATTGCGCGCGGTGACTATATTCTAGAAACCGGCGCAGATGGCTTAACGCAAAAGTTACCTGCAATTAAAGTAAAACAGGATGACGTAGCAGACGTTGATAGAATAGTTAAAGAACTAGCTGAAGGCGGCGTTGGAACTCGCGTAACGCAGGAGGAAGACGGCACCACAACTGTAGACGCTTTGTTGCCAGACAACTTTTTAGCTAGAGACGCCGATGGACAACATTTAACCTTCCGCACAAAAAAAGATGCAGCAGAAAAAGCAAAGCGTTTAAACGAAGAGCGGCGCACAGAAAATGCCCAACCAATTAAAATTGGTGAGGTTTATTATGTTGCAAATAGCAACAATCCTTTTGCTTTGGATATTTTGAAGAAATCGCCTGACAAAGCTGTTGTTCCAGAATTTTTGCCACCAGCGCTCGGTCGCTTGTCTATTGGCGCTGATGGATCACCACATTGGTCACCCAATCAAGACTACACAGCGTCATTAATAAAAGAAGCGAATTCTCCAGAGGGAGAATTGTTCTACGCTATGGAGCAAGAGTTACGGCAGAAAATAGACGAGTTAGATGTGCCTGATGTTGATGTTTACTCTGAGGCAGTAGAGGCGCAAGTGACAGAAGTGCGCGCAGAAATAGAGCGAACTGGATCAGCGGCAGATGTTGCCAAATTTGATAAAGAACAGGCACAGGCACAAAAAGAAATTGACGATTTAAATGAGCAAGAATCTGCGTTTAAAGATGCGTTTAAATGTGCAGTTGATGGTGTCATTCAATGACAAAAAAAACAGACCCCTGCGTTGCGCGAATACAAGCGTTAAGCAAAACGCTTAGTAAAAGACGCGCCAAGGAGTTTCTTCAATATGCAAAAGAAACTGTAGAAGGCGCACGGCGCAGCGGCGATGTTGTTGATGAACAAGCAGTTGTTGATGAGGCGGCGCAGAAGTTTTTTAAAAATATGTTAAAGGCAGCAGAAAACGAAAAATGGCACGCTGCTTTAAACTATCGTGTGCGCGCTAGTTTTCTTGCAGCATTAGAGGGCAAGACGGCGCAAGAACAGGTAGACCTTATAAAGCATATTGCTATTCCTAAAGATGGCCGCAGCGATTTTAAGGGCGGCATAGAAACAACCGGAGTAGCGTTTCACCATTTGGCACAAGTGCAGTTTGCAAAAGCGGTAGAGGACCGAGGTGTAAATAGAAACGATGTAATGCGTTATCTACGCAAAAGCAGTAACTCATTAGACATTCTTCGCGCATCGTATGACACAGCCAAAAAAATTGCAGACATTCCACCAATGGCACGCGCAATTGCAGAGGCGATGGAAGAGACTGCTGACTTTATGCGGCGACAGGCTAATAGGTACGGCGCGGATATTGCCAAGGTGCCGGGATATCTGTTCCGTCAATCCCATGATGGCTTTAAAGTCAAACAGGCGGGGCGCGAACAATGGGCAAACTTCATTGTTGATCTGCTTGACGATCAACGAACCTTTGGCGGCAAATTAACCCGCGAAGAAAAAATAGAACGCCTTAAAAGTTCTTGGGAGACAATTGTAAGTGGTAACAAGCGCGCTGAATTAGTCAAAGATTTGTCAGAGACTCCAGGCTTTAAGGGTCCAGCAAACATGGCTAAAGAATTGTCGCATTCTCGCCACCTACATTTTAAAGACGGCGAGTCAACATGGTCATACATGCAAGCGTATGGCTATCCCGATGTTGGCACATCGTTTACTGGTGGTTTGGAAATGATGTCGCGCAACATAGCGGCGATGAGGCATTTAGGCCCAAACCCAAAAAATATGTTGCTTGATCTTGCCAAGACAGTAGACCAACGAATTAGGTCAGACGATACGGTTATTGGCACTGTAGATACTAACCGCATAGCGCTAGAGTTTGATGAAGTAATGGGCACCAACTCAATTATGCCTACAGAAAACTTTGGTGGCAAAATGGCACGCGGTGCCAACTGGCTGCGGAACGTCAGTAGCGCTGCTGTATTGGGCGGCGTGTCAATTACATCATTGAGTGATATTGCTACGTCGGTTGCGCGGCTGGGTGAATTTGGCGTACCGCTTGGTGAAGCTCACCGTGCAATGTTAGGCGGCATGTTTGAAGGGCGGCGGTCTGGCGAAATACGAGACATAGCAGACAGTTTAGGTGTTGGTCTTGAGTATTTGTTTGATAGTGTTGGTGGGCGGTTTATGGGTGATGGCGCTGGCAACGGGCAGGGCGCGCATCTGGTTAGTCAGGTATTTAGAATTACAGGCATGAATTGGCTTTCTGACACGCTAAAAGCGTCAGCGGGTCTAACTATGTCTAACTACCTAGCGCGGGTTACGGCCAAGTCGTTTGATGATTTAACACCAGCGGCGCGGCAAGAGCTTAATGGTTATGGGATCACCGCCGACGACTGGCCTCGCTTAAAAGAGTCGGTGCGAGAAGTAAATGGCAAACAATATATAGATGCAAATAACATAGCCAACGAAGATACACGGTTTGCGTTTCAAAACTTTATTGCTGGTTTTGTAAACAGTGCAGTGTTGACGCCGGGAGCAAAGGCGCGACTGACACAAAGGCAAGGAGCAACGCGGGGAACAGCCGTTTCAGAAATGGCGATGTTTTTCTTTCACCTTAAATCCTACGCAATAACGTATGCACGGGAAATTTTATCGCGGTCAATAATGGGGGCTGGCAAACCAAGCGAGAAGTTTGTTTACGGCGCTCATTTAATTTCTTCAATGATTGTCTACGGCACTCTTGTAAATATGCTTAAAGACTTTTCAAAAGGGCGGGAGCCACAAGAACTAAATGGTGCGTCAATATTTAGAGGCTTAATGACCAGTGGCGGGTTGGGCTTCTACGGCGATCTTCTTAACGCTTTTGTTTTCGAGGAAAAGAAGTTTGGTCGTGGCCCCCTTACCGAAATTATGGGTCCGGTGTACGGAACCTTTGATAAGTTAATCATGTCGCCGCTCAACAACGCTGCACACGGTGAATTTGATAAAATACCGGGCAGTGTTTATCGCGGCGCAAAATCAATGTTGCCATTTGGCAATCTTTTTTATGGGCGTCTAGCGCTTGACTATTTTATTTTTTGGGAAATGAACGAGGCGCTTAGACCCGGTTGGGCGGCGCGTTTCGAAGAGCGAGTGCGTGAAGAGCGTGGGCAAGACTTCTTGCCACAAGTAAGGCCGAGTGTGGCGGTTCCCGGCGGCTTATTAAACTAAGAGGAAATCATGGCAGTTAGCACAACGACAACCTCCGTGGCATACACGGGGAACGGATCAACTACGTCTTTTGCAGTTACGTTTCCTTTTCAAGGAACTGGAGCCAACGCTGAACTACAGGTGGTTGAGCGCGTTATAGCAACAGGTGCAGAAACAGTAAAAACCTACACCACGCACTACACCGTGACTGGCGGCAGCGGCTCTACCGGAACGGTAGTGGCAGCATCGGCACCAGCGAGTACAGTTCAGTGGCATATACGGCGCACGACCACGCGCACGCAAACGGTGGACTACACGCCAAACGATCCGTTCCCCGCCGATACGCATGAGTTAGCGCTTGACCGCTTGGCTATGGGTAATCAGGAAATACAAGAAGAACTTAATCGCTCGTTTAAAGTTGCGCTAACCGATAGTGCTATTGGCACCGTGCCAAACAGTGTGGACCGCGCTAATAACATTCTGGCTTTCGATAGTGACGGCAATCCAAAAGTAATCACAACGACAAGTCTTGCAACGGTTGCTGCAAGTCTGCAACGCACGGTGGATGTATTTAGCGGCAACGCATCGACCACAGCATTTACTTTATCGGTTGATCCGGGCCGGGAAGAAAATTGTCAGGTATTTTTTGATGGTGTGCATCAAGCGCACTCCACATACAGCGTATCAGGTACTACGCTTACCTTTTCTACCGCACCGCCCAGCGGCACTAACAATATCGAATGTGTGCATGGTGCGGCGTTGGCAGAGGCTGGCCCAACGGGTGCAACCGGAGCCACCGGATCAGCGGGAGCGCAAGGAATACAAGGTCCGCGAGGCCAAGGCGGTGTGGAGTATAATTTTGAAAGCACAACAACTGACGCTGATCAGGGCGTTGGAAAAGTGTTTTTAAACAACTCTACTGTTTCGAGCGCTACGGTATTATTTTTAGATGACGTGGACGCCAACAGCGTAAATCTGAATAGCTACATCGACACCTGGGATGACAGCACAACTACAGGTTTGCGCGGCACTATTCATTTGGTTGAAATTGCAAACCCAACGAATTACGCCATCTTTAATGTCACTGGTGCGGTAACTAGCGCATCGACTTACTCAAAAGTTGCGGTAACGCACGTTGCCTCTGGTGGCTCTTTTACAGACGGCAATGCCATGTCGGTGCTGTTCACTCGTACCGGTAATGCCGGTTCTGGACTAGCAAACATTGTGGAGGATAGTAGTCCTCAACTTGGCGGCGACTTGTCGTTAAACGGAAACAACATAGACTTTCCGACTACAGCTAATATTTCGGATTGCCTGGACGAAGACGATATGTCCAGCAACAGCGCAACTAAGCTGGCAACACAGCAATCCATCAAAAGTTACGCTGATCTCAAAGCGGTAAAAGGCGCAAACTCCGACATCACCAGCCTTTCAGGGTTGACCACTGCATTGTCGGTAGCGCAAGGCGGGACCGGGGCAACAAGTTTGACAGACGGCGGGGTACTGTTGGGCAGCGGCACTGGCGCGGTCACGGCTATGACGGCGTTGGGCGATGGCGCGATTGTTGTCGGTGATGGTTCAACTGATCCGGTTGCTTTGACTGCGTTTAGCAGTTCAACCGGTAATTTGCTTAGTGCCAAAGGCGGCACAATCGGCAAGCAGACAATTTGGGTTCCGGCAGCAGCTATGAGGCCAGAAAGCTCAAACGGTTGTAGTGCGATGACGGATCACGTTACGACCAGCGGCAGACCGGACATCATGGGTCTATTATTTGACGGTGCCAGCGATGAACATGCACAATTTAGTGTAGCGTTCCCAAAGGGCTGGAACGAGGGCACGGTTACTTTTCGAGCTTTCAGCGCGGTAACTGACGCCGCTGCAACAGACGGTTCGGACACCGTATCCTGGGGCTTGCAAGGGTTGTCGGTGGCGGATGATGCTTCTATCGACCAAGCCTATGGCACCGCCGTTGTTGTGACGGAAGCCACAAGCGGCACCGTCGAAGACATTGCTGTAAGCGCGGAAAGCGGGGCAGTCACAATAGCGTCGGTTGCCGCCGACACGCTGACATTTTTCCGAGTGTTCAGAGATGTAAGTGCAGACAATATGACCGAAGACGCAGTGCTTCTGGGCATACAAATTTTCTACACGATCAACGCTGGAGAGGACACCTGATGACCGAATGGGTAAAAATTGATAGAGCTACCGGTGACGTTTTAAAGCGTCGAACTGAGGACAAGTTAGAGCGCGTTTTCAACAAGCCGGTTGTTTGGATCAAGCTGGAGAAAAAAGACGCGCCAGATTTTGACGCTAACACACACAAGCTAAACGCAACAGTTACTCAGCCCGATTTGTCGGATTTGTCGGTGGCCGTCTCGCCGTCTGCAAAGCGGGTTGAAGGCTACGAAGCTGTGGCTTTAAGCAATAAGGAAGTCATTGAACGTAAGGATTCGGCGTATGCGCCGCCAATTACCGTAACTTTTAAATTGGCCTTGGATCAAGAAAACCGCATCCGTGCATTGGAGAGTAAAGACGCGCTTGATGTGGCTGGGTTTCAAAAAATGTTGCGGGATAATTTTTAATGCTGCAATCTAATCAGCTAATCGGTTTTGGCGCTGGTGACGCTGGCGGAGGCGCTTTTTCCGTGGCAGCTATAGCGCTCGGTTCCGGCACGAATTTTATGGACCGCTCAACTGATAGCGCGGACGTTAATACAAAAAATATAATTATCTCCTTCTGGTTTAAAATGACAGGAGGCGATGGCGCACATCAAGATATTATCAGCGGCCCAGTGGCAACTGAGAGGATTCGCGTGCGCCGAAATTCCAGCAATGTTTGGGACGTGCGGCTGCTTGGCACTGATGGCGGCGATGCAAAACAGTGTGTCTCTACGAACTCTTTTACAACGGCCTCAACGTGGCACCATTTTTTGTTTGCTTGCTCGGGCACGGCTGTTCAAATGGTGATCGATGGGAGTGATGTCGCTTCAGTGTCAATTAATTCCGACGTGACACTGCAACACGCTGACGCTGAACGTCACATTTTTGCAGGAGACGGCTCAAGTAATCTCTGCAACATGGATGTAGCAGAAATCTACATCAACACAGACGAGACGCTTGATATTTCTGACAGCGCAAACGTGCAGAAATTTCGGAGTGCCGAAGGCAAGCCCGTTGATTTGGGCGCTGATGGTTCGACGCCAACAGGCAATCAGCCAAATTCTTATTTTAAAGCTGATGCCAGCACGCCTGCAAATATTGTGAACAACCTTGGCAAGGGCGGCAATATGTCGTTCACCGGCACACCAGCGGCGGCGTCAAATTCACCGAGTGACTAGGAGAAAATCATGGCAACTACTAAAGTTTCAAGCAGCGTAATTGGCGACAACGAAGTCAAAACGGTTAATGTGTTGGACGCAAATATCACGACCGCCAAGATAGCCGATGACGCAGTGACACTAGCCAAAATGGCCAGCGGCACCGATGGCAACCTGATTAGCTATGATGCGTCGGGCAACCCAGCAGCCGTAGCTACGGGGACTTTAGGCAATGTACTTACTTCCGCTGGCGCTGGCGCACCGCCGACGATGGCTATGCCGAGTACTATAACAAGTGACACTTCGGTTGGGACAGGAAACTCTTACGACATTACCGGAATACCGGCTGGTGTAAGGTGCGTTCACATACTGTTCGAGGGTGTGTCCACGGCCAGCACTAGTGCAATATTAGTCCAGCTAGGTGATGCTGGCGGTATTGAAACAAGCGGCTATGTGGCTGAAGGTTCACATTTAATAAGCGGTAGCTCTGTTAGCACTAGCTCATCGACCGCTGGCTTTTTAATGTCTTACCATGCTGCATCGCAAAGTTTATCGGGCGTCATGGATTTATATCTAAAAGACGCTGCCAATTTCACATGGATTTCAAGCCATAACGCTCGAGTAGCAACTACCATTTCGTTGAGTGGTGCGGGAGTTAAATCTTTATCCGCAGCATTAACTCAAATTAGGATCACGACAGTAAACGGGTCACAAGCATTTGATGCGGGTACGGTTGCACTTCAATACGGTTACTGATGACACGCGCACTAGCCACTCTAATTTGCGTGTTTTGTTTGAGCGCGAAGGCAGAAAATCTGCTGCCGCAAAGTTTTTTTGACATGCGTGGTCCGTGCTTTGCTCCAGAAGTAGCGCTAAACAATCTTAAAGAAGCAGAATTTGATTTAGTGGCAAGCGCGAAATTCGTTAGCGGCGAAAATTACGAAACAGACGTGCTGCTTTTCCAAGCTGGCGATAGTTTAATAATCACGATGACACATTTAGATTTGCTTTGCATTATTGTGACCGCCGACAATTTAGATTTTGGCGTTTAAATGGAAGGCGCTATTGACATAAAGACCGTGATGACCGTTGCGGCGATGATCGCCTCGGTTGCTGGAGCGGCTGCCGTTGCCCGTCTACAGATAAAAGAATTGATTGAAAAACTTTCTGACATCGAAGGTCGGCTGCGCGCAATGGATGGCCGCGCTGATAAATTGTGGACAATGACAGAGACGCAAGAAACACGTTTAAACGTGCTTGCAAAATTAGCATCGCCAGAGAATTTAAGGCGGGATCACCGAGCAATGGCGCAGCTTGAGGCGTTTGTCACCCAACTGAGGGCGGACGTTTCTTCACTACAAAAATTACACAACGGCAAACATCCGCCCGTTAGCGACACCCGCAAGGCCGAATAAATCAACATTCAGCTAGGGCGCGCTGGCGTTTTTTTAGCGGCAGCGCGACTTGAACATATGGGAACTCAGGTGGTTGTGTGTGACCAACAAGGCTTCGATATTTTAGCGTTTGCGCCAGCCGCAATCAGAATCGAAGTAAAGGCTACGGCGCGCGGTGCGGTCAGCCAAAATAAGCTAGAGTTTAACACGGCGAAGGGTGGCGCAAAAAGCAAGGTGACTAGAGCACATTGCGAGGTCGTGGCGCTTGCTGATCTGTTGGGTATGCGCTGCCTGTTTTTGCCAATCGATAAAATTAGCCGCAAAAATTTTAAGATTTCTCAAAACCGCTTCACGCCAGCGGAAGAAGCTGCGTCGTGGTTAAACTGTGTAAGGAAAGCAAATGGAAAAAATATATGAAATCGCTGACAAGATGATTGACTACTACGACGATCACCGCAAATGCGCTGTGCTTATAGCCGTTGCGGCTGGCGCTGGTTTAATCGTTGGTTATTTAGTAGGTGCCTAATGTTTACTCTTATTGGATCAGCGCTTGGATTTATGACAAGTTTTCTGCCGAAAATTATGGATTATTTCCAATCCAAGGCCGACAACGCGCACGAGCTAAAAATGCTGGAAGCGATGGCGGCAAACAAGCGCGACGAAATGGCTCTGGATGCCGAGATCCGCGAAGTAGAAACGATACATGAGCATGACTCAAAGATTAGCGGCGGTAAATTTATCGACGGTTTGCGCGCGTCGGTGCGTCCAGTAATTACATACCTCTTTGTATTGCTGTTCTTGTTCGTTGAAGTCAGTGCCTACATCATAATGATAAATCAAGGCGTGAGCGTGTTAGACGCGAGTCAGATGGTTTGGTCGAGCGAGATTAACGGGCTGTTTAGTGCGATAGTTTCATTCTGGTTTGGCGGTCGTGCCTTTGGCAAAAAATGAAAACGAACGAAGCTGGGCTACGGCTTATAAAGCTGTTTGAGGGTCTGTGCCTACAACCGTACCGATGCCCTGCTAACATTCCGACAATTGGGTATGGCAGTTGTTACGGCCTTAACGGCAAGCGCCTGACGATGGATCACCGAATGATCACGCCGCCAGAAGCTGACCATCTGTTGCAGCGTGAGGTGCGGCACGCGGAGCGACAAGTGGCGCGGTCAATAAGTGTGCCGCTTACCGTCAATCAGTTCAGTGCGCTTACCTCGTTCACATTCAACGTCGGCGGCGGCGCGTTCTATGCAAGCACGCTGCGCCGCAAAATTAATAGATCAGAAATTGAAAGTGCAGCCAGTGAGTTTAAACGCTGGCGCTACGCTGGCGGCAGGGTGTTGCCAGGGCTGGTAAAACGAAGGAGATCAGAATGCAAATTATTTCTAAGTGCGTAGCGGTGGCGTTGCTGACGTTATTAGCTAGCGGGTGTGTGCCGCTACTTGTTGCCGGTGGTGCTAGCTCAATATATGGCTACCATAAAGATAGTGTATTAGAGCATCGTATCTCCGCGTTAGAAGCGCGCGCAAAAGCCAACTCTCCAAAGTATGCCTACGCCCCATATGTACCAAGTATCTTTCGTAAGTGAACACGGGTTAGAGGCAACAGCGCTTTTCGCCCCAAATTCGCCACAAAAAACGTTCCCTAGCGTTGCAAGCTGTTACCACTTGTTTCTTTCTGTTTCCCATGTTATCAATGATTTGACAGCTAAGTCATTGATATCAGGTCGCTATGTTAGAGGTTCGAATCCTCTCTCCCCGACCATCGTTTTAAAGCGATTATACCAATGATGACAACGACTTAGCCGTTTTGGTTAGGTCGTTTTTTTTGGGTTCGCCACAAATTCGCCACAATCACCCTTAAAAACGAACTACCACAAAATTACCTCTGGCCTTTTGGGCCGACTTAACGTAAGTAAAACTTATGTTTAGTAATATGAAAAAAGGAGTGAATTATGGGAAAAAAATTACCTAGAGAAATTAAGGCACGCAAGAATCAGACAGGTTATCGTGTTGATCTAAGAAAATTTGGCGGAGGCCAACCACAGCGCCAGACGGTTAAAGAAGCGATTGCTTTGCTTGAGCAAGCGCGTGAGCAAGATCGTGCGGGTGGTTTTATCGCGCCTCACCAGTCGCCCACATTTAGCCAAGTGATTGGGAAAATACCGGAGGGTAATGACCCGGAAGTAAGTGGCAGTTTTCGAGCGCATGTAAAATATAGATTTAAACAAAAAGAAATCGGAAAAGGTGAGTACGAGAATAAAAATAGTTACCTAGAAATTTTGCGGAACCTAGAATATGAAGATGGAAAAATACTTGGCGATACAAAGTTAAGCAATCTAAGAACAGGCATTATACAACTTAGTATAGTGCCAAGTCTGTTTGCTAATCGCTCGAACAAATACGCGCGAAATATTTTTTCAGTGTTTCAGCAATTTTTTAAATTTGCGCTACTAAAAGAATTAATCAAGGTGAACCCTGTAGCCGAAAAAGAAATTAATCTACCAAAAAAAGATAATAAAGAAGACAAAATCGGCCCAAGAATTAGCGCTGATATAATTAAGAAGATTATTGACAACGCTGGACCGTATGCGTTCAGAATAAAATTTGCTGCTTATACTGGGCTACGGTTTGGCGAACAAGTTGCCCTTACCTGGGATGACGTAGACCTCAAAAAAAACATTATAAAAGTCCGTAAGGCACGCAAAGAAGATGGGACAATTGGTGATCCAAAAAGCAAAGCGGGGAAACGAAATGTTTCTATTGGCAAACCTCTTGTTGCAGGTTTGCGTAAATGGAAGCTGGAGCAATCGCCAAATTTGTTACGTTACAATTTAGTTTTTCCGCACACTGATGGCTATTACCCACCTGTAAATAATTGGCGACGCTGCGGCTTGTACCCAGCCATTGCAAGGGCTGGCGTGCAGCATATAACGTGGCACCATTTACGCCACTTTTATGCGAGTGTATTGTTGTTTGAGACTCATTTAAATATGTCGATT
>Ga0208666_1000717_pt1 | contig 15128 bp, 20 predicted proteins | sample 5B_taG_FD_184078 | JGI IMG/M metagenome (GOLD analysis project Ga0208666, IMG submission 184078) | Marine viral communities from the Subarctic Pacific Ocean - 5B_ETSP_OMZ_AT15132_CsCl metaG (SPAdes) (version 2) | ecosystem: Environmental > Aquatic > Marine > Oceanic | place: Pacific Ocean...
AGACAGGGCAGGAACAGGTGCGCCTGACTTTACCAACGGGTTCAACATCAATGGATCTGACAGTGGTATAAGTGGCTTTGCTCATACAGAAAGTGCAAATGAACCTTCTAGCCCATCTAACGGAGATGCGTGGTTAGACACAGACAACAATATATACAAAGTTTATATCAATGGAGAGTGGAAAGATTGGTTGGGAACTACTGCTCCAACTGGTAATGCTTGGAACGGGAGTAGGGCGCTCGTAGCAGGTAGCAATTTTTCGGCAAACGATAATGTAATTCAGTATTTTGATATTACCTCTGCGGGTAACGCATCGGATTTCGGTGACCTTACAGCAGATGCAAAATTAGGTTCTGCAGCAGGTAGTAGCGCAAGAACAATTTTTGCTAAGATAGCAACATCTAGTTCAAACTCTATGGACTATGTTTCGGCAGCAACTCTTGGCAATGCTCAAGATTTCGGCAACTTAAATTATTCTATGGACTATACAGGTTCGGTCAGTGACGGATCTAGGAAGGTAACGGGTAGTAAAGATAATTCTGGTGCTATGGGATACGTTTCCATTGATACAACAGGAAACGCAACAAGTTTTGGTAATCTTAGCACATCTAATTGGTGGGCTAATAATGGACCTGCTTGTGGAAATAATGGTACTTATGGAATTTTTGCAGGTAGTCAAAATGGCTCATCTGCTGCAAATGAAATACAGTATATAACAATTCAATCAGCAGGAAATGCTTCAAACTTTGGAGGATTAAGCGTAAGCAGAGACTTCTTCGGTTTTCAGTCTTGTTCTGATGCTACTAGAACAGTTATGGGAGGTGGTATTGGGGGAGGTTCTCACCGAAATACTATCGACTATATAACAACTGCAAACACAGGTAACGCTACTGATTTTGGTGATTTAACACAAGAGATGAGAGGAGTGACAGGCACATCTAATTCTATTACTGCAGTATGGTGTGGTGGATATCATAATACTAATTACAGTCAAAATGTTATACAGTCAGTTACAATTCAGACTGCAGGAAATGCCACAGATTTTGGTGACCTACTTACTGCCGCTAACGAACAAATGGCAGGGTCAGGAGCAGCGTCATGAGTACTATTAAGGTAGATGAGATATTTGGTGATCAGCCTACAGATGCCGTTGATCTACCTAACAAACTTAAAATAGGTGGCGCTTCCGTAGAGCAAGGATATACTGCTAGTGGTTCAGAGCCATCTTCTCCTAGCAATGGAGACTACTGGTGGGACAGCACTAACGATAAACTATACAAATATATGGATAGCGAGTTTAAAGAGCTTGGTGTGGCTGCAGGTGGTATTTTTTATGGGGATAGAGGTGTATTTGGGTCTGGAAATGCTGACCCCAACGGTCCTAGTGGCAATGCAGCAAGTCAGATAGATTATATTAATATAAATACCACAGGAAATGGTACAGATTTTGGTAACATGAACCAACACCAGAACAGTATAAATTTTCAATGCGCTATAAGTAATGGCACAACTGTAGTCATAGCCGAGCAATCAACTAATGCGGGTTCTAGTAACAACTGGCAGTTTTTATCCCAAATAACCACTGCTACCACGGGGAATGCTACTACCTTTGGAGATGCTTATCATTATAAATATGGTAATGCGGGAGCATCTAATGGAACTATCGGCTTATTTGGAGGGGGGTACGGAAGACCCGGTTCAAATAGTGGGGCTACAGCAGGTAATCTCGATGTACTGGAATACATAACAATAGCAACAGCAGGTAATGCAGTTAATTGGGGTGGAAACTTATCAAGTGTAAGAAGTGTTAATGTTGGGATTAGCAATGCTAATAAAGCATTGTTCGCAGGTGGTTGGGTAAGCGGTAGTAGTTATTATGGCGATTTGGTTCAGTCAACTCAAATAGACGCATTTACATGGACTACTGGCTCAAGTGCTACAGACTTTGGGGATTTGCTTGCTTCAACGATAGAAGGTGCTTCATGTCAAAGCGATACAAGAGGTATAATCGCAGGAGGAAACCCTGATTATGATTTTAGTAACAATGTTAATGTGATACAATATGTTACTATAGACACTCCGGGTAATGCAGCAGACTTTGGGGATTTGTCATCAACAAGAAGTCGGTTTGCAGGAGCTAGTAATCTAACTAGAGGCGTATTTGGAGGAGGAATTACTTCTCAAACTAATACAATGGAATACATAACGATTGCATCTACTGGAAATGTTACAGATTTTGGGGATTTGCAAAACACACATTCTAGAGCTTTTGGATCTTCAGGTTCAGCATCATAAAGGATAAAAAAATGGGAAAGACTAAAACTAAGAATAAGAAGAAGACTAATGTAGTAACGAAACCAATAACATTTTCGTTACCTATAGAGGCGTCTGAGAATATCAATCAGGTAGCTGCTGCACGGGTGGCAGAGAAGTTACCAGAGATAGATCAGGCAACCAGAGCGTTTGATCGTAATAACTCAGCGACAACTCTGTCTATGATGACACTCACTATGCTTAATGGTCACTCGCCTATGCGTATGCTTCGGCAGATTACAGCAGAGGTGGAGAAACGTAAGATGGCACTTGCAGAGGCGCAGGTCTCACATGCTGAGAAGCGTGTAGAAATATTAGATCTCGAAGAAGAGGATGACATTGTATCTGAGGCAAAGCTTAAAGCAGCTCGTCATGGCCTAACAATGATGGAGCATAAGATAAACGGCTCTATCAAAGACATTGCAGTTCTTATCGATAGCTACGAGAACATAAAAGAGAAATGGGATATAGATGTCTGGGATGAAGAGCTTTTCGAAAGAGAAGAGAAACGTCACCATGTCCGTAGAGGCTTTGAGCTTATGTACCGAAACCTGATGGACGGTGGCAGGGTATCAACCTCTACAATAGAATACATGCAACAGTACGGTGTTCACCCACAGGTAGCCATGACTGAAGTGTCTGGATACATACAGCACACTGCACAGCAGATAAAAAATCATGTACTGCCGCATTCCAATGATCTTGAAGAATTTATGGATCAAATGGCAGATAAGTATTATAAGAATGCAGATAAAACTGCTGAAAGAATATTTGGTAAATCAGATTTTCTGAATCCTGAATATATGCTAAGACTAGAAAAGACGGAGAAAAAAGATGATACTTGAATACAAATTTCATATGACTGCAGGAGGCATGAAAGCCCCTGAGTGGATAGAAGATGGTGGGTACTGGTCTAAATCAGACCACACTGTTATTGGTTGGTCACCAGATGAGGCTGATAGGGAGTATTATATCCCAGATACGGTGACAGAGCTTACTGCAGCGCAGCTAGAAACTAGAGTTTTAGCGATGCACAGCGATAATGCTTTTACAAAGCCGAATAGTGATCCTAGCAAAGATGACGTAGAAATGACTACTGATGAAGTCAAGAAGATGGTTTCTGACTGGGTAGCCGCTAGAGAGTCATAGGAAACACTTAGATGTTTGGCTTTTATCCAGTAGCATCGGCTCCAATAGCTGATGATCAGTCAGGGGTAATCGTCCCGGTTACTGTCTCCGTTACTGGATTAAGTGCAACAACATCTATAGGAACTTCTGCGGTAACAGGTGCTGCAGACATTCCACAAACAGGTCTTGTCTCCACAGGATCAGTTGGCTCTATAAGCATAGCGGCAAATGCTGTTCAAGTTGTTACATCTGCCGTAGGAGCCACAGGCTCTTCTGGATCAATAGATGCAGTTGGTGATGCAAGCACAAGTGTCACAGGCGTTGGGGCTACAGGCTCCACAGCCGCTACTACAGTAACAGGCGCTGTAGATACACCGCAGACAGGTCTTGGCTCTTCAGGCGGTGTTGGAAGCCTCACTGTCACAGGTGTTGGTAACATCGATGCCACTGGTGTTGAAGCAACCGCATCTACAGGTGCATTAGTAGCAAGTATACCAAAAGATGTAGCCGTATCTGGTCTCCAAGCATCAGTTAGCTCAAGTGGTGTGACTGTAGATGGGGCGGCAGATGTAGTTGAGACTGGCCTTCAAGCATCCACTGGAGTTGGCAGCGCTACTATAAGCGGTCTAGCAAATACATCAGTAAGTGGGTTGGCAGCTACAGTTTCTGTTGGTTCTGCAAACATTTCTATAGATGCGTCAGTCTCAGTAACAGGCGTGACTTCTAGCACTGCAATTAGTGGAGTTAGCGTTTCCAGTCTTGCTAATGTAGCTATTACAAGCCCATCAGTAAACGGATCTGCAGGGGCTGTAACGACAACAGGTACAGCCGATATACCGTCAACAGGGCTTGCAGGCTCTAGCTTAGTCGGATCTGTAACAACTGTTGCTGCAGCAAACACATCGGTAACTGGTATATCCGCAACTATATCTACAAGTTCAGTTACACCGTACATATCATTTCCGACAACAGCGGAAAGTTCTTTTGGGCTTGTCGGGAGTGTAGCAATATCAGCTAAAGCAGGGATTTTTGTAACGGGCATTTCTACTGGGACTTCTGTTGGTCAAGTAAAAATGTTTAATGAGGTAGATCCATTACAAGAAGTTGATCCAGATCCGTATTCACCCTTCGTTATAGACGTTCCAACAGATAATGTGTACACTGACATAAATTTAGAATTTGATGAAACTGGCCCACCAGTATGGACAGATTTAAATATAGAAGATGAAGCAGCTTAGTAAAATAAGTTCAATTGAACTTTTTATAGGAGAGTAACATGCCTAGTACATTTACAACGAACACGGGTATAGAGAAGCCCGCACAGGGTGAGCAGTCTGGTTCTTGGGGTATAACCGTAAATACAAATAGTGATATACTTGATCGCGCACTTAATGGCGTTGTTTCGTTGAGTCTTTCAGGAACATCTAGCAATCTTACAACAAATAATGGTTCGACATCAGACGGACAAAACAAAGTCCTTCTTTGTAGCGGTACGCTAGCAGCGGCTCATACTATCACCATATTACCTGCGGATGCACAAAAAGTTTACTATGTAAAAAATAGCTCAAGCCAAACACTTATATTCTCTCAAGGCTCTGGCGCTTCTACAGCAAGTTTACCCACGGGTTCATTTGCAATTATATATGCTGACGGAAATAATAATGTTGTTAATCTCATAGACGATTCGCAAGCGGGGCAGCTTAAACAAAACGGAGTTGCTGTTACATCCTCCGCTGCAGAACTTAATACCCTAGACGGTGTTAATGCCGCATTAGAAGCCGCAGATTTAAACCTCTTAGATGGAGCATTAGTAAACACTGTTGTTGGATCAAAAGCTGTTATCTACGGAAGTGGCGGTGAAATTCAAGCGGGTTCAATAGATTTTGGAGCTTGGACTATAGATGAAGTAGGGGGTAAATTAGTTTTTGCTCACAACGGTGTTGCTAAGTATAGTATATCATCTTCGGGAGCTACAGTAGCCGCAAATGATGTGACAGCCTTTGGATCACCGTAATGGCTCTGCCCTCATCTGGAAACTCACTAAGCCTTAACCAAATTCAAGGTGAGTTTGGGGGTACTAATCCTATAAGTATATCTGAGTACTTTTCTGCTGCTTCGGGCATACCTTCTTCTGGTAATACTATTTCTGTAAGTGATTTCTATGGCACAGCAAACGCTGTAAGTTTTACTTACGAAATTATAGGTGGAGGTGGTGGAGGAGGCTACGGCTTAGAAGATGGCTATGGTTCTACTGCTAGAGCAGGAAGTGGAGGAGACTCTAGTATCACAGCTTCTGGTCTTACAACTATAACTTCATCTGGAGCGCAGGGTGGAACACACGCCACCATTTCTTGGAATACAGCCGTAGGCAGAGAGGGTGATGCTTCACATTATGGTTTAGGGGGAGTAGGTACTCCCAATGGCGTTGCAGGAGCGTCAGCCACAGCATCTCACTACGGTGCAGGAGGTGCAGGGGGCGGAGGAGACTCTCCTAGTAAATTCGACAGCTCAGGCGGCGGAGGAGAAGGTGGAGATGCTTCAAGCCGACAAACAGGTACAGCTACCGTTGTAAGCGGTACGACCCTTACGATAAATATTGGGTCTGGAGGAGCAGGAGGCACTGGAGGAAACCATGCAGGTGGCAATGGAGCGGGAGGATTTGTGCAAATTGTGGTTGGTAGTAACGTACATCCTTTTACATCTAATGGAACTTTAACATTAACGAGTTAAGATAAAATGTCTTATATAGGAAAATTATTTGCTCATCTTCATCCATCTACAAAGGATTTAGATTCAGAGATATTAAATAAAACAACAGAACTTATATACTGCTATAGAAATGGTGTTGAGAGTGTAACTTTAGTAACTGACAATATAAAAACATTAAGATCTTTAGTTGGAGATTTGCCTGTAGAAATATACAATACAGAAAGATATGCAGTAGATCTAAGTACTATTGGAACAGACAAGCTTAGAGTGTATTTAAATTCTAGATCTAATGATGAATCTATACTTGGATATTATTTCTCTAGCGATAACGAAGTAATTCAAAAGAAAAATTATAAAAAGACTGATACTACTGATGCCTTAATAGACAGATATGAAGCCAATGGGGATGTGATATCTTTAGACGAAGTAGAGGTTGTTGGCTCTAGATCGGACTGGGGTGGCGATAGCTCACTTGCCGACAGCTTGGAAAAAATTGCTTCAGATAATAATTTTTTAATATTATACTCTAAAAGAAAAGATAAAGATCAAAGTTACATAAAAGTGTCTGTTTATTGAGGGTTTATTAGATGGTACTACAAAAAATGCAATTTAGGCCCGGTATAAACACGGAGCTTCCTGATTATGCCAATGAAAACGGTTGGAATGATGGTGACAAAATACGATTTAGAGAAGGTCACCCAGAAAAAATAGGTGGTTGGGCTAAAAAGGGTGATAATCAGTTTATAGGCGCGGCTCGCGCTATGAAACATTGGACTACTTTAGACAGAGACAACCTTATCGGTATCGGCACTTCTTTAAAGTATTTTATAGAAGATGGTGGTGTATTTTATGACATCACACCTATTAGAGAAACAACAGGTGCAGGTGATGTAACCTTCTCTGCCTCTCAGGGCAGTAGCGTTATAACTGTAAGCGACACCAATCATGGTGCTAGGGAAGGTGACTTTGTTACTTTTAGCGGAGCTGCTAGTTTAGGCGGTGCTATGACTGCGGCTGTCCTCAATCAGGAATATCAAATTCAAACTGCACCAACGACAGGCACATACACAATTAATGCAAGAGCAGCGACCACAACTGTAAATCAATACTATGAGGGTGGGGTCATAGATGACAGTGCTGCTTTAGTGACTGCTACATCAGGTGATACAAATACTGGGGGTAGCTCTACTGTAGGTGCTTACCAGATACAGACTGGTGTGGACGTTACATTGTTTGGTAATGGTTGGGGTGCAGGTGTTTGGTCTAGAGGGGCTTGGAACTCAAGAGCAACAATCGTGGTTCAGTCTGAAACTTTGCGTCTGTGGCAACACGATACGTTTGGGGAAGATCTTATTTATAATATAAGGAACGGCCCTATATTCTACTGGAATGCATCTGGAGGTGCTTCACAAAGAGGTATTTTCTTAAAAGATTTAAATGGCGCTCAAGATTCTCCAATCGTAGCTAAACAAGTAATAGTATCAGATGTGGATAGGCACGTTATTGCTTTTGGGTGCAACCCACTTGGGTCTAACGTACAAGATCCTTTGCTTATTAGGTTCTCAGCACAAGAGAACCCTGCAGATTGGAGACCTTTGACTACTAACACAGCAGGAGATCTCCGCATAGGTTCCGGTACAGCGATAATTCAAGCTGTTGAAACAAGACAAGAGATACTTGTGTTTACAGACCAAGCCTTGCACTCAATGCAGTTTATAGGGCCACCTTATACTTTTGGTATTAACCGAATATCAGAGAACATAACTATTAGAAGTCCTAATGCTGCTGTTGCTATTGGTGACGCTGTATACTGGATGGGTAAAGATCAGTTCTATGTTTATAATGGTAACGTCAATCAACTAGAGTGTACTGTAAGAGAGAAGATTTTAAGAGATATAAATGATGATCAGTTAGAAAAGATATTTGTTGGTGTTAATTCTGGGTATCAAGAAATATGGTGGTTTTACCCATCTCTAACTAGCAATGATGTAGATAAATATGTTGTCTACAATTACGATGCTAACATTTGGTATTACGGCACATTAAACAGGACTGCGTGGGTTGATCGAGGGGTAACAGATTATCCTGTAGCTGCAGGTACAGATGGGATATTATACAATCACGAATATGAGGCAGATGACCAAAGCGGAACATCACCTGTTGCTATAGAATCTTTTATACAATCTGCGCCTATAGACTTGGGCGATGGAGAGGTGTTTAGTTATGTTCGAAGGTTAATTCCAGATGTGACCTTTAGAAACAGCACTAATTCATCACCTCAAGTAGATTTTACTGTAGATGCTTTTAATTACAATGGTGGCTTACAAGTAAGCTCTGATACAGCAAACATCGTAAAATCAGCTTCTGTTCCTATAGAGCAATATACAGAAAAAGTGGATCTTAGAGTTAGAGGAAGATCTATAGCTATAAAAATAAGTTCTGATCAAGTAGGCACAACGTGGAGAACAGGATTAAATAGATTAGATATTCGGCCTGATGGTAAGAGATAATGGCAGACAACCCACTACCAAGATACTTCTTTGGTGTACCGCCAAAAGACTATGATCCAAACTACATGCGTGAGTTGGTTAGGTCTTTTTCTTTATTTCAGGAACAGTTGTCAAATCCGGGCAAGGTTACAGCAAACGAATTAAACTTATTACCAGAAGGTGGTGGTATAAGACAGTTTGCAAACAATGTAGAAGCTTATGCTGCAGGTCTTCAGCCGGGCGATATGTGGATGCTTTCCACAGGTGAAGTTAGAATTACTATTGATCCTAATGTGACAGTGCCAGTAAATATTGAGTTTTTTAGGTCTGGTATAGGACAGGTGGGTACTGTAGCTACATTTGATGCTTCTGCAGAGATAGAACAACCAGTATTTTTTACAGGTCAGGGTCAGGTTAGTGGCGTTAGTATAGAGAGTACATACACGATTTCAGGATCAACCGCGACTGCTACTACTGCAGCAGGTTCTGTGACTACGTCATCTGCCTATTCTTTGACTGGAACTGCTGCGTCTGCTAGTTCTGGCGTGGGTGGAGTAACAGTTAGTATAACATAAGGAGTTATTATGTCTGACACAGTAATAAATATGCCTGATGGCTCAAAATGGTCACCTTCTTCATCTACAGATGTAGTAAAGTGTGCAAATTGTGGAAACGAGGTAGATACACCTGCAGAGATTGCATCTTATCCTGATGGAGATTGCCCAGATTGTGGAAAGACTTGGACAGGCAGTGAAGTAAGAAAAACTACAATATCAGTAACAGCACCTGAGAAGATTAGTGGCTCTACCTAATGACCCTACCTGCTTCTGGAAATACGTTAAGCTTAAATCAAATTCACGTTGAAGTGGGCGGGACAAGTGGAACTACAGTTTCTTTAAATGAAACAGATGTCAGAGGCTTAATAAGCAAGGGTTTAAATGCTTCCAATTCTATATCAGATTATTTTGGAGCTTCGTCAATTCCTCCATTCACAGCCGACAACACTACCACAGTAGGAAATAATATTCTAAATCCTATAGCATATTATTATTATCCTTACCCTAATAGTGGCACAGCGTACCCGTTTTTTAATCCAGATGGATCAATTAATGTTGGGGGACAAGCAAATGTACGTTATGCAACCAATGATGACGCAAATGTCGATGTTCGGTACAGGTTTATAAATAACATGGGTGGTCAGTCTACTAATGCAGCATTAGGGCGGTCACCTTCTGGATATAGGTTGGGAACCCCTGCAAAAGTACAAGACGCAAGTGGTCATGAGCATCATAATGTAGCAATCTTGCAAGATGGAGGTGATGGATACGGGCCTCCAGCAGTATATTTTTATTGGGAAGCTCAATCTGGCGGGCCTTTGTCTGGTTCAAACTGGGGTTCTGGATCGGTTTATAACGCTGCTTTAGATGTGCAGACAGCTACAAACGGTTACACTGGCCCTGCTGACTCTACTAACTATGTAGGACTGATGGCTGACGATCAAACGGGAGCTAACCTTTTGGCTGCTAACGGTAAACCCAAAACTTATGGTGATATTGCTATGCTGTCTCAATGGGGGTCTGCGCTGCAGACTCCAATTATAAACGGTTACAGTGTCCAAGCTGCTCCCGGAGTTGCTGCTTGGGTGGGTGGACAAGTTCATTTTATTACGAGTTTTAATTAATGCCTAGAACACTAACAAACACACAATGGAAAATAGCTCATAAAGCAGTTTATGCTTGCCGTAATAGAGTTACGTCACTTGTAATAGGTGTTGTTAATAAAGATCACGCAAAGCATTTAGCAGCAGAGTTTGGCTATGAGTATACTGCTAACATAGCGTCAGATGATCAATATCATTGGTTGGATCTAGATAGCCTAGGCACAGATGAAAATAGAATTTACATCCAAAATGATGATCTAAATCCTGAATTTGGAAAAGGATATTATTTGGATGAAAACAATAATATTACAATTATCAAACACTATATGCATCAAAGAACAAAAGCATACCCTAATATTCCTTTTTTTAAGATAATTAGAAAAACCCCAAATGGTGATTATATTGATACACAAAATGAATGGTTTTCAAACGATAGAGAAGTTTGGAAAGGTTCAAATGAACCTTGGGATTTGTGCGAAAGGCTAGGATTTATAGCCCCCAGAATGTTTAGTTACAGAGATGGCCCTACCGATCAATGTTACGCTCACATACCAAATGTTGCTGAACAACATAATCCAGAAGCTTTTTTAATATCTATAGGTAAAGGCTGATGATAGACTTTTTAAAATATACAAGTATAATATTTGATAAATTTATAAGAGCGTATTGCAATGTCTGATAAGTTACCAAAAGTGAGTATTGCTGTAGTCGGGGTTGTTATAGCTCAGATCGGTGGTTTTATATGGTGGACTGCACAGCAAGCCAGTACAATATCCAACCTTGAAGAGACAGTAAATATCTTGACTGTTGAGAACAATGCTACTGATAAGACCAATCTAATCAGAGATGTGCAGCGCAACACTGATCATTTGCAAGAAATCATTGATATCCTGTCAGAGGTCTATGAAGACATGGAAGATAGTGACAATGAGATTTGGGAAGATATTGATATGATCAACGAGGATATGGGTGGCATGGCTTCCCATATGATGGCTATTGTTAAATTACAATCTAGAGTTAAGACTTTAGAAAACACATTAGAATATTTAGCAAGACGCCCCACACTCTCTGACGGGAGGTAAAAATCGATCCTTTAACGATCCTCAGTGGTATAAAGTTAGGTCTCAGCACCGGCAAGTCCGTAGCTGCTCTTAGTAAACAGATAGGACAATTTTTTGACGCAACTGACCAAGCTAAGAAAACGCTACAGAAAAAAGGTGTATCGAGCAAAAGCTCCAATGCTACGGCGTTGGATCGTTGGGCGAAACTCCGACAGGCTGCGGAGGCTGAGGAAGAACTCAAAGAATGGATAACTCAAACGTATGGGCGTTCAAAATACTTGGAATTGCTAAAAATTAGGCGGGAAGTTTTAGCGGAAAAACGTGAGGCAGAGGCTCAGGCAAGGCGTGATGCTATCCAACAACAGGAATTAATAGGTACGATAGCGGGTATAATTGTTTTGCTTATTATGACATTTATAGGAGCAACAGGATACCTACATTACATGGGATGGTTAGATATTTGGGATTATTTGCCATGATATATGTTTTAGTTTTTTTGCATTTTATTAGCACAGATCGACTACAATATTATCAAATCGGTACATATTCGGACAAACAGGAATGCCTCAATCAAGCAGAAAAAGCAAAGATAATGGTGACACACAACAGTATGAAGGTGACTTGCTTAGAAGTGAACAGCCAACAATAGTGGAACGTGGGAAGAAGTTTGCAGCATACGATAAGTTTGGAAAATTAATAATATTAGGTTATGATCGAAGAATAGTGCAGGGGTACGCAAATGAACAAAAAAAAGTATGACTTGAACGACAATGGAAAGATTGACCCAGATGAGCGTCAAATAATGCTAGAAGACAGACGAAGGATGATGGAAGATGCTGACGCAAAGCGTGATGCACAGCTACGCATGACATGGTTTGCTTTAAGCGGCATGGTTTTGTATCCATTTGCAATTGTTTTGGCATCTTGGTTAGGTTTAGAGCAAGCTTCAAATCTTCTTGCTGACATAGCGGCTGTTTATGTTGTTGCTGTTTCTGGTGTAACAGCGGCATACTTTGGTTTTACAAACATGGGATCTAACAAATGATAGGACAGTTATTAGGGCCAATAGCTAATATTGCAGGTAGTTATCTACAAGGCAAAGCAGACAAAGCCACCGCAAACGCAAAGCTAAAGCTTGTCGAGGCGGAATCGAAAGCAGCCATTTTAATGTCAAAAGAGACCTCAACTGCCGATTGGGAGAGGATCATGGCAGAGAGTACAAAGAACTCGTGGAAAGATGAATTTATAACTATTGTCGTAATGATTCCAGTAATTTTATGCTTCATTCCGGGGCTAGAAAGCGTTGTAAAAAACGGCTTTGATCGTTTGTCTGAACTCCCAGAGTGGTATACTTGGCTCGTTTTTGCTGTATGCTCTGCAGCTATAGGAATCCGCGGTGGTAAACAATTTATGGGGAAAAAGTAATGGCGTTTGAAGCATTAAAATTATTACAAGAAAAGTGTGGTGTAGAACCAGATGGAGCGTTTGGCCCTAATACCGCTAAAGCTATGGTTATGCACTTTGAGCTATCACCAGAGCGTGGCGCACACTTGCTAGGTCAGACTGTGCATGAAAGTGGCTCTTTTAAGCATACGGCAGAAAATCTAAACTATTCTGTTGAGTCTTGTTTGAGGGTGTTTAGTAAGTACTTTAAAACAACAGCAGAGGCAGAGCCATATGCTAGAAACCCTCAAGCTCTTGCTGACAAGGTGTACGGACACCGTGGTGGTAACGAGGGACAAGGCTATGCGTGGCGAGGCAGGGGTTTCCTTCAATTAACGCATAGAGACAACTACAGGATGTTTGCAAGCGATATGAGGCTACCAGAAGTAATGGACAACCCTGATCTTGTATCTCATGATTACGCTATGGATTCAGCTTTGTGGTTTTTTAAACGAAATAACATATGGAAAATATGCGATGAAGGTGTAAATGACGACACAATTAAGCGCGTAACTAAAGTTGTGAACGGTGGTTACAATGGTCTAGATCATCGTATAAAAGAAACTAAAAAGATTTATGGTTGGTTAAAATAATACTATAGTATAAAATGTAATAAAATGTTAAAGTTCAATTGAACTTTTTGGAGATTAAAATGGTACTTCCCCTCTTAGGTAGCTTTTTAGGTTCAGCTTTACTGCCCGGAATGTTTGGTTCAGCTTTAAGTCCATTAGCTGCAGGAGCTATAGGCTCTGGTTTAGGTAGTTTGCTTCAAGGTGATGATCTAGATCAAGCTATAGGCACAGGTCTAACAAGTTTTATGGGTGGTAAGCTTCTAGGTGGTTTGGGTAAAGAGCTTGGCGGTGCAGGTGGTGTTGGTAGTGCCGTTGGTGAAAACGCTGCAGGAGTGGATAAGCTTAAAGGAATGGTAAATCCTGCAATGCAGGGCTACAATGCCCCAGACATTAGTGGCGGTCTTGAGAGTCTTAGTGGGGCAAAAGGTGCTTTAAAAAATACGTTTGATACTGGAGTTAACCTTATCAAAGAAAATCCATTTACAGCCGCAGGTGTAGCGGGTGGTGCAGCGTTGGCAGATGCTTCTAAACAACAGGAAGATCCCGCAAAAACACCATATAAGCGAACTGAAACAATACCAATACAACAGAACATACAACAGCCACCAATGGGATATAGGCCCGGAATAGACCCAGAATTTAACTATGGATTTAGAAATCCATCTGCAGGTGAGCTACAAACTAAATTTATACAAGAGGGTGGTATAGCTGATTTAGCTCCGACAGCAGCCCCACCAAACGAAAAAGACCTTATTGTAAACGCTGTAAATGCCGTAAAAGGCAACATGGATGAGCAGTCAGCATCAATAGCTTTGGCGCAATTCGTACAGAAGTACGGAGAAGAGGCTCTACAAGAGTTAGTTCAAGATGTTCAAGAAGGTGAATACAATGATGTTGGTGGCAAGGCAGAAGGAATGATTGATGGCGGTGGTGACGGAATGAGTGATTCAGTTCCTGCAACTATCGATGGAGAGCAAGATCTTCTTATAAGTAAGGATGAGTATGTAGTTGACGCTCCTACAGTTGCTATGATTGGTAACGGATCTAGTGATGCAGGTGCAGAAAAGCTAGATAAAATGAGAGAAGATGTTAGAAAAGCTGCAACAGGCTCCTCTATGCAGCCTGAAGAAATAGATGCTATGGGGATAATGGGTAAGGCGTTGTCATGAAAGATGTAAGAACAGGATTAATGTTTACTCCAGTTCCTGTTGAATTTCTTGATAGTGTTTGGTCTAAAGTGTCTGATATAATGGAAAAATCAGTTAAGACCGCAGAAGGAAAGTACAAAGTAGAAGATCTGTATCCAGAGATTGTGGACAATCAGATTGTATTATGGATTGTTGCTGACCACGATAAAGATGATGAGATTATAGCCGCAATTACCACTAGATTAATAGAATATCCTCAAGGAAACTCTATGGCTATGGACTGGATTGGTGGTAAGAGAATGAAGGATTGGTTGCCGTTGGCACAAGAAAGAATATCTCAATACGCTAAAATACATAACTGTAAATATTTAGAAGGTTATGGAAGACGGGGTTGGGATCGTTGGCTTAGAAAATATGGTTGGAAGCCAGATTATATCGCCTATAAAATGGAGTTAAACTAATGGGTAAGGGTAATAAGCAAGTAAAAGCGGGAGAGCAGACAGTCATTAATTCACTGCCTGACTACGCCCGTCCGTACTTTGAAAACCTTATGGAACGTGCTGAAGGTGAATCCTTACAAGGATATCAGCCATATCAGGGTCAAA
>Ga0208666_1000719_pt1 | contig 15120 bp, 22 predicted proteins | sample 5B_taG_FD_184078 | JGI IMG/M metagenome (GOLD analysis project Ga0208666, IMG submission 184078) | Marine viral communities from the Subarctic Pacific Ocean - 5B_ETSP_OMZ_AT15132_CsCl metaG (SPAdes) (version 2) | ecosystem: Environmental > Aquatic > Marine > Oceanic | place: Pacific Ocean...
TATCGTGATAAATGATTTTACATATCACGTCAAGCTGTGATACGAAAGACGGTATGAACATAAACATATTCCGCGAGAGTAAAAATTGGTCGTATTCGGAGTTGGCACGCCAGGTCGGGGCTTCACATGCGACAGTCGTAAGGCGCTGGTGTCTGCCGTTAGGGCATAACGAGCGTTTAATTCCAGCACCAAAATATATGGATCGGATCGTTAAGCTGTCTCAAGGCGAGGTCATGCCTAACGATTTTTATGCGTTAGATGACTGAGGACGAGTTACAGATTTACATTGTGCAGTGGCTAGATGCCTCGCTGCCAATGGGGTCTGTCGTTCACCATTCGCCTAACGAGGGCAAGCGCCATGTGGCCTACAAGGTAAGGCTTAAAAAGCTGGGCATGGCGGCTGGCTGGCCTGATCTGGAAATATTTGCGCCAGATGCTGGCTGGAACAATGTGGCCGACAAAGGCCCGATTATGATTGAATTGAAGCGCCCCAAGGGCGGCAGCTTGTCAGCAAATCAAAAAGACATTCAAGAGCGATTGCGTTGTTGCGGTGTTTATTGCGTGACGGCAAAGCGCTTGGCCCATGTTGAGGCTTATCTAAAGCCGTTGCTAAAGCTGCGCCAAACAGGGCAGGCGAACTTACTGCGCCAGCTATGTGAGGCCCAGGGTGGCTGAACTGTTGCGCTTGTACCGCTGCGCTGCGGTTGGCTGGGAAACGGTTGCAGAGTGCGAGGTGTGTGCAAGCAGGGGCGATCTAAGCGGATGCTTTGCATGTGATGGCCGGGGCTGGCGACAACTGACAGAGGATGAAGAGCATGAACTGTCCGAAATGCAGGGGTAAGAGCAAGGTGCGGTCAAGCCGCCCACAAGGCCAGACAACAAGGCGCTTTCGCGAGTGCCTTAAATGCAAGCACAGATATAACACGGTTGAGATCATTGAGGTTGTGGCAGCGGCGCAGAAGCCAGCGCCAAGCCAGAAGGGCAGGGCTAAAAAGCGCGTGCTGACACCTCGCCCTGCCAAGGCTGCACCAGCGCCAAAGGATAGTGATCGCACTTGGGGCAGGTTAGAGGCTGATGAGCGCCTTAGTTTGAGGGATTTAGGGCTATGAACCAGCAGATAATGAACATGGCGCAGCAAGAGTTCAACCGCGCAATTATGAAAAATATGGGCATTTACCTGATCGCTGAAGCCTGGGGCATCAAGCCTCGCCAGGTGGTGCGGCACAAGGACGGCTATGGGTTGCTAACAGAGGGCTTTGTTGTGGCTGAGATAGCCAAGCAGATTAAGGAGATGAAGGTTGGACAAGACACAGTGGCCGCAACAGTGCGCCAGTTGCGGAGCGACACACGAGAGAATGTGGGGGTCATGGGTAATACTAGGTTCAGGGATTCTGGTTTGTGCCAGCGCAAAGTGCTGCCGCAAGGCCGCCGATTCGGAAAAACAGAAGGAAAAACCATAGAGAGGCTTCTATAGAGGCTTCTTTAGAGGCCATCAAGAAGCTAGCGAAACAACCTAAATATTTTGTGAAACAAAAGCGCGAAGCAAACAGCCATAGCGTGATTGCTAATAGGAGATTTTAACAATGGCCGAAAATCTGTCAAGCGGAAAAGTCGATCCCCAATTAATTCAATCCCTTATAAGCAAAACTGTGAAACACACAAATCACCGTTATAGGTGTGTCGCGGCAAAACGGCAGCGTGATCAGTGGGGCGCAAGGCAAGAAAAAGTATGGAATAGATTGCGCCGTGAGTGGTCAATTGAGCGTTTCAAAGCAGCAAGGCAGGAGTTCTGGGGCAGTAACCTGTTTCAACAGCGTGCCTTTATCGAAAAGATGGAGGTGTTTTTTGATGGACGTTAACCAGCTTCATAGCTTGTTCGTAGATGCAGCAGAGACAGATAGACGGTTGCCACCAGCTATACGCAAGCAGAAGATGGCCGCTTGGCCTGATGTAATCAATGACTGGCATGGCTACGGCTGGACGCAACTAGGCGAGACAGTCATCAGGCCTACATCAAAGCAGATAGATGAATATGACAAGGCTATGGGCTTCACAGTGCAGATGCCAGAAGATGATCGCCGGTTAGTCTGGGCGGTAGCGCATAGCGCAGCGTTTAAGGCAAGAGGCGCACCCTGGACAAAGCTGGCAAGAATGTTGCGGATGGGCAGCGATGGCAGGGTGGTCAAGCGTCATTACATGGATGCGCTTGTTCGGTTGCACTATAGGCTTTGACCGTGTTGCATCTTGCCTCATGGCAGAATGGCACATGATCCTTTAAGGGATAGTGTGTCACAGTGGCACATGGTTATTGTTGCGAAATGCACGAGATTTGCTATTATTCAGATAAGATGACGCTATATATGGTTGCACGATGCAACCGAGCGCAACCAATCAGGACATAATATGCGGAAGTTTCAGCCATCCTTGGTAAACTGGGATGAGATCAAAGAGCGCGTGCTTGCTGGTGAGGGCTACACAAGCGTAGCCAAGGACTATGAGGTATCCAGGCAGGCAATACAGAAGCGCTGCAATAAGGAAGAGTGGATCGCTAACAAGCCAAGAGCAATGGCTGTAAAGCGCGAGTTGTTTAAGCGCAACCAGAAAGCGCAACCAATCGCAACCGCGCAACCAGTTGCGGTTGCAGTAGCGCAACCAAGCCAAGCAGTGCTGGTAAGGGATGATAAGCAAGCGACAGTAATAGCATTACTCAAGGATGGCGTGCCTAAGACGCACGCTGCCGCTGTAGCAGGCGTGAGCGAGGCAACGCTGCATCGCTGGGTAAATGATGATGAAAGTTTTAGGAGTGAGGTACGCGCAGCAGAGAGCGCGGCGGTCGCTCTCAGGGTGCAGCGCATAGGAAAAGCAGGCGAAAAGGACTGGCGGGCAGATAGCTGGTACTTAGAGCGCACTCAGAAAGCTACGTTCGGCGCTGACGCTGGTAAGGGCGGCGGTTTAGCCGTGCAGATCAATATAATGAGAGATGGTGAGCCAGAGGTTGTTGACGTAACACCGGCAGGGTGAATCTACAACAGAGCTACAACAAGCAAGGGCAGAGGCAGCGCTGATCGTTGACTAGCCTAGCTTGTGGCGCTGCGTGTTACCGCCTTTGAGGGGCGGCACTCGATTCAGACCCGCCCCAGGCCATGCCCCCAGGGCTGGCTCGCGGCGATGACGAAGGCGATATGTAAGCACGCCCCCATCTACAAAATATCAGGGTTTCAGGTTGCATGGCAGAGCAGCGTTACATCGTGCGTTACGCGCTTGCTGAAGAGCCTGTGCCTACTGGCTGGGATTGTAGGCCCATGCAAGGGCATCACGGCGCTGAAGGGCGTGTAATCCATAGCAAGCGCGTTGATGAGGGTGCAGATGAAGATTGAGCGCATAGGCGATTGCACGCTTTATTTAGCTGACTGCATGGATATTTTGCCGACATTAGATGGCGTTGATGCTGTTGTGACTGATCCGCCTTATGAGGCAATCATGCACAAGTCCAAATCTTCTGCCGCACGAAGAATACGCACAGACGGCCGGTGTGAGCTAAGTGTTTTGGATTTTGACTGCATTGATGGCATACGAGATGAGGTTGCCAACTTGGTTGCTAGTGTTTGTGGTGGTTGGTCATTGATTTTTTGTGCGCCAGAAGGTGTAGGCCGTTGGGCTGATGCTATAAATGAAACCACTGCTAAATACAAACGTGCTTGTATATGGGTTAAGCCTGATGCCACGCCCCAGCTTAATGGTCAAGGCCCAGCAATGGGCTATGAAAACGTTATTGCGTCTTGGTGTGGTTCTGGCAAGTCAAGGTGGAACGCTGGTGGCAAGCGCGGTGTTTACACCCATTTAACAAATTCTAAAAGGCGACACGGTTTGCACCCAACTGAAAAGCCTATACGTCTTATGAAAGAATTGCTTGCAGATTTTACAAACACAGGTGAGTTCATCTGTGACCCATTTATGGGCAGTGGCACAACAGGCGTTGCGTGCGCTGAAATGGGCCGCAAGTTTATCGGCATAGAAAAAGATGCCAGATATTTTGATATTGCTTGTGAGCGCATATCGGATGCTTACAAGCAGCCAGACCTTTTTGTGCCGCAGCCAGTAGCGATCTGATGGCAGAGCAAAGCACATTCGCACGGCGCATGATGGCGCAGAAGCTGATGGCTGAGAAGCGTGACGATCCGTTTAGTGATAGTCCGTTCTTTCAGGGCTTTGGCGATGCGTTGCTTGGACAGGACAATATTCAGGATCGCGGCACAATATTGCCTGTGGGCCGTTCACCAGAGGGCGATATAGTTCCAGCCTTCCCAGAAATTGTTACTGGTACTGCTAGGGCTGTAAAGGGCATGGGCGATACCATAGGCGCGGCCATGCAGGGTGATGATCGTTTTATCCCAATAGATGGCAAATTGCCGGATAGCGTGATTGACGAGGTAAACAATTTTGGCCTGACTGTTTTAGGCTTTGGCACAACTGGCGCAAATTTAATAAAGGGTGCGATACCTAAAGGTGCTTTGACATCGTCAGCGGCCAACATAAAGGCAGAGGCTAGGGCATTAGGCAGAAAAGCAGCGGAAAATGCAAAGGATGACCCCGGTTATTTGAATCTTGCAAAAGTGCGCGTTCCTTTGGACGAAATGTCGGCAACTTACAAGCAAACTGAAAAGCTGGCTAAAACTGATGTAACTGACCCGCAATCTATGGTTGGCGGCACGATGTTGGCCTTGCCAGGTGACCGTACGGCGGCTGGTAAAATGATAACATCTGTTAACGAACAGCAGTTGCAAAACCCTGTTTTGTTGCAGGGCGGTAGGGATTTTGCCAGAACTAGGGCAGCGCAAGATGCAGGCGCTGGGTGGGCATCTGAAAAAAATGTTATATCCAGTTTGCAAAAAGGTGTTCTGGGCGCTGATGGCAAGCCTGTTTATGGTGTGTATTCGGCTATGGGTGGAAGGTCAGCAGATTTTTCTCACCATGTAGCTGATACGATTATTGAACTTTTGCCTACATCAAAGATTTTGAAGAAAGACATTAAAAAGTTTGATGATGAAATGCGGAAGGTTGACAAGGATTGGCCTGGCATTAAAAGCGAAAAGATTAGGACATACTTATATCAGCGCGGCAAAGGCAATGTTCGCAAGTTGATGGCCGACACAATGGAAAAGGGTGCATATAGAGATGCAGGCTTTCCAGATTTGCCATCAATACGATCTGCCGTTACAGCAGACGATTTGAGGTACGGAGTAAATGACCCAACTGCTGGCGCAAACCCAACCGGCAGCACAATTTTACGATTTAATCCTGAAGGTGTGGTTGCTGAAGGATCACCAAAAATACACAAAACCTATCCATCTATTATAAAAGCTGATGAGGTTAGCGGTCTTGATGTGCCAGTGCCGCGCAAACTAATGTTTCCTAGCTTCTTTAGCAGTAGAAGGGCGCAGGGCATACCAGAATTAGGCGATAGACGGTCATTTGAAATTAGCGCTGTAAAAGAGCCAGTGACCAAAGAACTTGCTGACAATCTATCTATATTCAGAGAAAATTTTATAAAAGGTCTATTTGACTAAGCTGTTGGGTCTGGATGGGCTTGGCGGTCTACATCCAAGGCGTTGCAAAGCGCATAATCGATTGTTTCTAACTTTGCGTACATTTCAGGTGTTAAGTCAGCGTTGCCGTTAGGAAGCGCCTCTTCAATAAGTTCATAAACATTAGTCATAATAAATGACCGTTTTGGTGCATTATCGCTCATTTCTGTCTCCCGATTATGACCGATAATTATACTATTTTTAACGTCAGGTTGCAATGGCCCAGAAAATAATCAAGCTGGATTACCAGCCACAGCCAAAGCAGGCGTTGCTGCATAAGTGCAAGGCAAAGCAGATATTGTTCGGCGGCGCTGCTGGTGGCGGCAAGTCGCATAGTGGGCGCTGGGATATTATCGGCTTTTGCTTGGAGAACCCTGGCTTGCAGGCGTTTATCTTTCGGCGCAGCTTGCCAGAGCTTGACGGCAACCATATACAGCCGATGAAAAAGGAAATGCCTGTTGAACTAGGCAGCTTTAACGAGACAAAAAAGCGATACGAGTTTTATAACGGCTCGACAATACAGTTTCAGTATTTAGAGCGTGATAGCGATTGTGACCGTATTCAGGGTCAGGAAGTACATATTGCACTGGTTGATGAGGCTGGGCAGTTCACACCGTATCAGTTGGGCTACATTAAAAGCCGTATGCGTCTAGGTAATTTTGAGCCTGCACAAAAAGAGTTTTTGCCGCGCTTGGTAATGACGGCCAATCCGGGCGGTCAAAGCCATAACTTTTTAAAAGCGCTCTATATTGATCCAGCCCCGGCTGAGAGTTACTTTTACGATCATACGATGCGCGATCCGAATAACCCAGCCGATAAGGGCTGGCTGACCATGTATATCCCGGCCAAAATGGCTGACAACAAATATATTGATCCCTCATATGCCTCTAGCTTTAGCGCCCTGCCAGAAGAACTAGGCCGCGCTTTGCGTGAAGGCGACTGGGATTTAGTCGTTGGCAGTTTCTTTGGCGATGTTTGGAAGCGTGATTTGCACGTTATCAGGCCGTTTGAAATACCTATTAACTGGACAAAGTTCAGATCGTTCGATTGGGGTAGCGCGTCACCATTCAGTGTTGGCTGGTGGGCAGTAGCTGACGGCCATGATGATTATCCAGATGGCGCGTTGATAAGATACCGCGAATGGTACGGCTCAAGCGGCAGGCCAAATGTAGGCCTAAGAATGACGGCAGAAGAGGTTGGCGCTGGCATTAGAGCTAGAGAGCGCGGTGAGCGCATAGATTTTAGTGTAGGCGATCCATCTATCTGGAAATTTGATGGCGGCCCATCCATTGGTGAGCGCCTTAGTAAGATGGGTGTAAAATTTCGCCGTGCAGACAACAGCAGAATATCAGGATGGGATCAGGTGCGGCAGCGCCTGATAGGTGATGATGCAATTCCGATGCTTTATGTATCTTCAGAATGTGTGGACACGATTAGAACCTTACCTGTTCTTACGCACGATAAGCATAGAGTTGAGGATATTGACACTACGCAGGAAGATCACGCGGCAGATGAAATCCGTTATGCCTGCATGGCAAGACCGTATCAGCGCCGCGCTCCTGAAATTGAGGAAGACCCTTGGCGGCCGCCAACGATAGACGAAATGATGGCTGGCTTAGATAACGCAACCAAGCCGTCAGGCTGGAGACTTTAATGTCAATTGCCAAACCAAGATTTGAACCAGGGATCAACAGGGGGTTCTGGGTTGGTATGAATTTTTACTTCCTCTGGAGTCGCTTCAACCATAAACCCCTGGTCGTTAATTAATTCATAGTGACCATCTTTGAATTGAATCAGGTCAGAGTTAAATAGATTATAAAGCATATCTTTCTCTTTCATTGTTTCTTAACAACAACTTAGTATAGCATACTTGATGCAAAAAGTCAACTTGCGAAAATTACGCAATGAATTGGCTTGGAAATTTTGAGGTTTAACTTGGCTGAATCCTATAATTATGATCGTGAGCCTACCAAAAAGGCAGATCGTGCGGGTTATTGGAATCACCAGATTACCAAGGCCAGAAATTTTGAAGAAACATGGCACAACCGCTGTTATGACATTATTGAGCGCTATAGAGATGATAATGTTGACCGCGTAATGCGCGAAACACGCATGAATATCTTTTACAGCAATGTCGATACACTGAAATCCAGCCTTTACTTCAAAACACCAAAGCCAAAGGTATCAAGGCGGTTCAAAGACAATGATCCTGTCGGGCGCACCATAGCAATGGTTATTGAGCGCGGTTTGCAGTTCCAGCTTGATGTATATGACTTTGATGCCGAGGTTCGCCGGGTCATTGAAGATATGCTGATTGTCGGGCGCGGCGTTATGCGTATGGTTTACGAGCCTTTGCTAGTCGAGGGCGATCCAGAGCAAATCCCGCTGCAAGTCAATAACGTGATGGGCATTGGCGAGGTAGCGCCTGGGCAAATGGGCGAAGTTCCTGTTGGTCAGTCTTTTGTTGATCCTGACGGCAATGTTGTTGATGAGGCATCAGTGATGATGGGGCCGCAAGGGCCATTCATGGAAGGCGATCCGGTTGAGTATATCGGTGAGCAATCTATCCGCTGCGAATATGTCTATTGGTCTGATTTTACCATGTCACCGGCAAGATGCTGGAATGACGTAAAATGGATTGCGTTCAGGCATTTAATGACCCGCCAGGAGCTAATTGATTATTACGGCTCAAAGGGTGAGCAAATCCCGCTGACATATCGCGGTGAAACCAATGGCGGCTATGATGATAATGAACAGCCTGACATGGCTGAAATCTATGAAATCTGGGATAAGCGCAGCGGCAAGCAGCTATTTGTTGCCAGCAACTTTAATGAGTTACTAGAAGAATTTGACGATCCTTATAACTTGGAAGGCTTCTGGCCTATGCCAGAGCCGCTATATGCAATCAGCACCACAGACACGACTTTGCCTGTGCCTGAGATATTTACCTATGAAGATCAACTGCAAGAACTTGATCTGATTACGCAGCGTATTGCAAACCTGACTGATGCCCTTAAAAGGCGCGGTGTCTATGATGCCAGCTTTAGCGAGTTGCAGCGCCTTGCTACGGCAACAGACAATGAGTTTGTGCCGGTAGACAACATGGCGATGCTTCAGGCTGGCGGCGGGCTGGTTAATGTCATGCAGGAAGCGCCGCTTGATAATATCATCAAGGCGTTGGCGCAGCTTTACCAATCACGGCAGATTGTCGTGCAGACCATTTACGAGATTACCGGCATAAGCGATATTATGCGCGGTCAGTCATCTAGCCGTGAGACAGCGACAGCGCAGCGGATCAAAGGCCAGTTTGGCGCAATGCGGCTGGTAAACAGGCAGCGCCGGGTTGAACAGTTCCTGGATTCTATTCTGGAACTAAAAGCAGAATTGCTAGTTGAAAACCTAGAGCCAACCTTGCTGTCGCGCATAACAGGCATAAATATCACACCTGAAGCCGTGGCGGTCATGCGCGATGAGCGTTTGCGCCAGTATCGCGTTTCTATTGATACTGATGAAAGCAGCAGCCTAGACAGCGCCACAGAACAGAAAAGCCGCACAGATTTCCTCATTGCCATGACGCAATTTATGCAGTCAATCGGGCCAATGGTATCTGCTGGCACAATAGGTTTTGATCAGGCAAAGCAAATGCTGCTGTTTGCCGCAAGAGCCTTTCCCGGTGCGCGTGATCTGGAAGAAACACTTGAAAGCATTGAAGCACCGCAACCATCAGGCCCAAGCCCGCAAGATAAACTGATTGAGGTGGAAGCTGCCAAAGTTGAGGCGCAGACAAAGCAAGCTGCCGCTGATGCACAAGTCAAGGTTGCACGGTTGCAGTTAGATCAGCAAAGAGCCGCGCAAGATGCGGACTTTAAACAACAAAAGTTAGAGATTGATGCTGCCAAAGTGGTGACTAACGGATGAAGAACATTGAAGCAGTTGGCAAGATTGTCTGGCTGATGGGGCAAAGCAAAGTCCATCAGGGCCATGACATCGCTGACCTGCACCGTGTCATTCTGCCGCCGGTTGCCTTGCAGCAATATAGGCTTTGGGAAGCGGACGGCTTTCCTGTTGGGTTTATGAGCTATGCGCTGTTTAATGAAGAAACAGAAGCTGGCTATTTGGACGGCACAAGGTTTATCCAGCCCGATGATTGGGCAGCGGGTGATCGGTTGTGGCTGGTTGATTTCATAGCGCCATTTGGCGGCGTTAGAGAGATTGTGCGCGAGGGCCGCAATCATTTGCGTGATATTTTTGGCAAAGGTGTGATTGGCAACGCAAGGCGATCACAAAAGGGCAAGACATGGTTCGCAGTTACTTAATTGAAAATCGCATATGCTTTGATAGTGATCCTGGCTCTGGTGGCGGTGGTGCAGGCGGCGGTAAGCCTGATCGGTCTAATCCATCAGAAATGCGCCAACGTGAACAGGATTTTGTTGATAGTAGATATGGCGGCGATAGTGAAGCCTTTATGGGCGATGTAGATGCTGGTGCTTATTCAGATTTAGCAAAATCAGAGCAAGCGGCGGCAGAGGCGCAAGCAAGGGCTGGTGAAGGAAATGTTGGCAGTGATCGCGGCCTGACCATGCAAGACATGGCCCCAATCAACAACCCGGTGCGAAATGACATTGCGAGACAAAGACTTGCAGAACAGCTTGCCGTAGCGCAGGCATATAAAGCGCCACCAAGAGAACCGGGTGTAATGGGGATTTTAGGATATAACACTCCTAAAGTTGGGCTTGATACTCTTCAGTCAGTGGCAGGGCAGTTTATGATGCCGCGTATATCAACTGCGCTTGAAGACCCGACTATGACGGCTGTCTATGGCGCAAACAACCGTGTCACTGGTGCAGCAGATCAATACGGTAATTTAATTGAAGGCACTGACCCAATGAACAGCCTTGGTCTTATGGATGGTGGTGGTTCAGGCGATGACCAAATGGCAAGCATTATGCCGCCAGTTGATGATGGTTCTGGCGGCGGCGGCGGCGGCGGCGGCGGCGGTATTGGCGAAATACCAAGCGATGAACTGGCAATAAATTATCTGCAAAACCCTTATTACGCATATTCAGGGTTTGGCAATCAGTATAACCCATACGGCTATGCCACAGGCACAATGGTTGATTTGCTGCAATCACGCGGTATGACGCAGCCACAACAGGCTGACACACTTGGCTTATTCGGAAACCCAAGGGATTTTAGATAATGGACATGAACATGGAACAGGCGCAGGCGGCATATGCCAGCTTGTCAGAGCAAGAGCGCGAACTAATTCGCGAGGCGATGGATAGCCCATTAGCTGGTGTGCTGGCAAAGATATTCCCTGATTTGGTCAGTATGCTAGGCAGTTTTAACAAGCCCCGGCGCAAAATGGATGCAGCCCAGCGCCAGATGGCAGCAGGGATGCTAATGGGATGACGACATACATTTATGATGCCGAAATCGGCAAAGTAATCGAAAAGCCAAGGGTCAGCAAAACAACTGGCCCTTTTTTAATGGGCGATATCGAGCCTTATCAGAACATGAAAGATCGTGGCTGGATTACCAGCCGTTCCCAGCACCGCGAGTTCTTGCGGCGCAACAACTTTGTTGAAGTAGGTAACGAATACAACAAACAATTCAGTTAAAGGAAAAACCAAATGCAGCTTGATAGCACTCCTGAAGTTGAGGCCACAACCCCAGCAGCGGAGCCAGCGAGGCCCGAAACAGTAGCCGAAACACTGGCAAAGACATTACAATCATTTGAAGGCGAGACAGAGGCAGAAGCGCCTGAAGCAGAGGCAGACACCCTGCCAGAGCCGCCAGAGCAAGAGCCAGAGGCTGATGAGGCAGACGATCAGCCTGATGAGGCCAGTGACGATGATGAGGCTGAAGATGAGCCAGCCGAAGCTGCTGAACTAGAAGCATTACCAGCGCCAAACCATTGGCCGAAAGATTTTGCCGCTAAATTTGAAGCATTAGACGCACCAGCGCAGCATATGTTCATGGAGCGCTATAAAGATTTAGAAGGCGATTACACTAAAAAAACGCAGGCGATTGCTAAGTATAAAAAGCGCCAGGATGCGTTTGACGAAATCATGCAGCCGTTCAAAGGAGATTTTGAACGTGCAGGCATGGATGATGTGGGGGCAGTAAGACAATTACTGGCCGCACATGACTATCTGCGAAAAGACCCTGCAAACGCTATCAACTGGCTGGCAAGTCAGTATGGCGTGGATATTGGCGCAATCGGTAACGATCCAGCGGCAGAGGATGAATTTGCAGACCCGCAAGTAAAGCAGTTGCAGCAACAAGTTGCCCAGCTAACTGGCTTTATTCAGAATCAACAGACACAGCAGCAGAGCCATGAGCAGGCAAGCACGCAGTCTTTTATTGACCAATTTGCAGCAGAAACTGATGCAAGTGGCAACCCGGCGCATCCGCACTTTGAAACAGTGCGGTCTGTTATGGGGTCACTCATTAGCAGCGGCAACGCAACTGACCTGAAATCAGCTTATGACATGGCAGTCTATGCCAATCCAGAACTGAGACAGGCAGAATTAGAGCGCGTTGCAGCAAAGCAATCACAGGCCAAGGTGAAAACCGAAGCCGTGCAAAAAGCTAAAAAAGCACAACGGTCAAAAGTCAGAGGCAGTGCAACCCCAGCCGCGCAAGCGCTCCCCGCCAATGCGTCTATTCGTGACACAATTAATGCGTCAATCAGACAACTTGAAAATGGAAGGAATTAGCGATGGCTAGTCCAAACCTTTCAGAAATCGTCACCACAACCCTGAGAAACAGGTCAAAGACGCTTTCTGACAATGTGAGCAACCACAACGCTTTGTTGCGGCGCTTGCGCGAGAATGGCAATCAAACATCCGTAACAGGGCGTGATATTGTCCGTGAACTTGAATATGCCGATAATGGAACTGTGCAGTTCTATAGCGGATATGAAACACTTGATGTTTCACCATCTGATGTACTGTCAGCCGCTGTTTTTGATTACAAGCAGCTTGCTGGTAACGTCACAATCTCTGGTCTTGAGCAAGTCAAAAACTCAGGCACAGAGGCCATTATCAATCTTCTTGAGGCACGCATCAACGTGCTTGAAAAGTCATTGATGAATAGCTTGTCAACCTCGCTTTACAGCGATGGCACAGGCACATCAGGCAAAGAGGTTGGCGGCTTGCAGCTTATTGTGGCTGATGCTGGAACAGGAACAGTTGGCGGGATTAATTCATCAACATTCACTTTCTGGCAAAACGCACAGACCACTGCAACATCAAGCGCCTTTAGTGTCGCTAACGTGCAATCAGATATGAACACTATTTATCTGTCGCTTGTTCGTGGCGCTGACAGCCCTGATCTTGTTATGGCTGGCACTAACGCATACACCGCATTTTTGGGCAGCTTGCAGGCTATCCAGCGTATTACCAGTGATGATCTGGCAAACTCTGGATTCACCTCATTGCAGTATCTAAACAGCGATGTGGTCTTTGATTCAGCTTGTAACACCAACCGCATGTATTTCTTGAATACTGACTATCTCCGTTTGGAAGTAGCCGCTGCAAGGGATTTCGTGCCGGGTGAAGCAAAAATGTCCGTTAACCAAGACGCTATGGTGACACCAATGTTCTGGTCAGGAAATCTGACCTGTTCAAACCGTGCGCTCCAAGGCGTGATCCACACATAGAGAAGGGGAATTGTAATGACTATTGCAGCAGTAATGGGGATTGACCCCACAAGCGTTGCTGACACCCCTGAATTTCAGTTGGGTCAGCTTGGCGCAATCGTGAACGACACAAGCGGCACACGCCTCTACAAGTATCTGCAATATGATACTGGTAGCGCTGGCGCGGCAGCAGTCGCTGGTGAGGTTGCCTATTATTACACAAATGATGGTTACAAGCTTTTTAAGGCTACTAGCGATCTATCCGATTCAGTTGAAATCGGTGCGGGTGTAATTCAGGCGGTAATGACTGATGGGCAGTATGGTTGGTTCCAGGTGACTGGAGTTGCAACCCTGACCATTGCTTTGACAGCAGGCGCTGATGGCGATCCGTTGACCCCAACAGGGTCAGCAGACGGCACGCTTGATGTATCAGCAGCAGCAACAGATAACGTCTGTGCGATTGCCGGGGATATTTCAGATAAAGAAATTATCTGCACATTCCCACTATAAATATCATTTGGGGCAGGGGAAACCTTGCCCCTTTTTACAATACAATCGGGAGGATTGAATGAGCGAAAAAGGTGTATTTTTTGAACGTGAGCTAAACGGCGTAATGAAAGATTTTTGCCGTATTGAAATTGCTGGTGTGCGCGATGTCTGGGAAGGCCCAGCGCGGCCAGAGGATATACAGCGTTTTCCTGATAGCTGGGCTGCTTACAAAAGCAAAAAAAAGAAGCCAAAGAAAAAAGGCACTGCCTTGCAAGATTTACCCGGCATGACTGAGCCGCGCCGTTGTGAGCTTGAACTGCACGACATTGAAACAGTCGAGGATTTAGCATCAGCGCAGGAAACAGCGCTGCGTGCCATTGGTGAGCCGTATGTTGAGTTGGCAAAGATTGCCACCCTGCAAGTTGAGGCCAGCAAGCAAAAAGAGGATTTAGTTGTTGAGGTGGCCGTTGCGGCTCAGACCTTGGCTGAACCGCAAGAGGTGAAAAATGAGCCTGCTAACAATAGCACAAGCAGTTAGCGACTTTGTAGGGTTTGAGCGCCCGACAACGGTTGCTGGCAATACTGATCCAATTGCGCGGCAGCTTTTGGTTATGATTAACCGCGAAGGCGCTCAACTGATGCGGGCCAATAACTGGCCGATTTTGATGAAGGAACACACCTTTAGCACGGTCAACGGCACGCAGAACTATGCGCTGCCGACTGACTTTGATCGGTTTGTATCAGGCACGGCTTACAACCGCACAGATTTAGATGCAATGGTTGGCCCGATCACACCGCAAACATACCAGGCTGACCGCTTTGGCACAGTCACTGGCGGCATCGTCCAGCGCTTTCGTTTAAAGGCTGCAAGCAATGCTTTACGCTTTGATATCACACCGACACCTGACAGCGCAGAAACTGTTGGCTTTGAATATGTATCCGGCCACTGGAATCAGACCAGCGGCGGCACATCACAGGCCGCTATGGCGGCTGATAGCGATGTTGGGATACTTGACGAAACATTAATGGAAATGGGCGTTACATGGCGGTTTAAGCAGTCGCACGGCCTGATCTATGATGAGGATTTCCGGCAGTATCAAATGGAACTTAGGCAGGCCATCAGCCGTGCAGGCGGTGCGCCAATTCTGACACTTGACGATCACAGGCGCTATTTGGTCAGCCCATATAGCTACAACCTTCCAGATTCAGGATATGGACTTTAATGCTACAAGCAGCTAGATCAGCAAACCAGTACCGCGTAAAAGCGGCATCTGTGCCAGCCCCTGTGGGCGGCCTGAACAGCCGTGACAGCATTGATGCCATGCCGCCTACTGATGCGCTGATATTAAGCAATTTCTTTCCGACAACCGGCAAGATTACGTTGCGCGATGGTTACACGCA
>Ga0208666_1000724_pt1 | contig 15106 bp, 15 predicted proteins | sample 5B_taG_FD_184078 | JGI IMG/M metagenome (GOLD analysis project Ga0208666, IMG submission 184078) | Marine viral communities from the Subarctic Pacific Ocean - 5B_ETSP_OMZ_AT15132_CsCl metaG (SPAdes) (version 2) | ecosystem: Environmental > Aquatic > Marine > Oceanic | place: Pacific Ocean...
GCAAAGAGCAAGGGGATTAGACCAATATAGGCAGACCATTGACCCAACTCTTGGGGAAGGCTTGAGAGCTAATATCTCCAGCCTTAGAAATGAACTGTTTGAGCTAACTAATCCAATTAATCTGATTACTAACGCGGCTACCAATATTGGCACTGCGTTTACGAATTCATTTAGAAGCGTTATCGACGGTAGCGCTACAACTCAAGAAGCGCTTGCAGGCTTTTTCAGCAGCATTAGCAATTTCTTTATGGATATGGCGGCGCAGATTATTCAAAAGATGATCACAATGTATATCTTGAATCAGGTGGTCGGATTGTTGCCCGGTGCTGGTGGCTTCAAGTTATCTGGTGGTGGGCTTCCTTTTGGAGGCTCTGGTGCAGCCCCTGCAGGTCTAAACACTGCGATTAATCTTGCTGGAAACGGTGCGTATTTCAGCAATGGCATCGCCAAATTTGCCAGAGGCGGCATCGTCAACAAGCCAACGATGTTTGCTTACGCGAATGGTGGCACCGGCCGCTTTGGCCTTATGGGTGAGGCTGGGCCTGAAGCGATACTCCCTCTACGTCGTGGTCCTGGCGGCAAGCTAGGAGTTGAGAGTTCTGGCGGAGGAGTTAAGGTGGACACAATCAATATCAACGTCGAAAACACCGGAGAGAACTTGACTCCTGCCGCACAAAAACAAATTGCAGGTCAAGTCAAGGGGATTGTCCTGAATACTTTGGCTAACGAGCGTCGCAGTGGAGGCATGCTCTGATGACTTATCTCGCCTTTAATGACATCAAGCTGGATTTCGCGACTCAGGCGAAGCGCAGCACGCGAATACAAAGAGCACAGTTTGGCGACGGTTATTCACAGATTTTGACTGATGGATTGAATTCTGATGTTGAGAAGTGGGACTGCACATCAGCCCTATTGACGAATGATGAGGCCAATTCAATTGAAAGTTACTTGCTATCCCTTAGAGGCACGGCAATTCCTTGGACTCCGCCTCTAAACACCAAAACCTTTTCAAGGCCTTTTGAAAGTGGAAAGCTGCTGCTGGGTTACACAAACATAAGTAGCTTGGTCTTGACTGGCTACACCAGGCCTGTTAATTACACTGCAAACCTAGTGACCGGGCTTTTGACTTCTGTTGATATATCTAATGGCACAGTTGTAGCGATTACACTTACCCAAGCAGCCAAAAACTACGTTTTAGATTCTGGCTGGACCTTTGAGCTTGTGACTCCTATATACTCTCGATTAAAATTCAGTCTTACCCAGGTGTATGTATGACTCAGTCACCACCAAATGCTGAAACGTATAAGACTCAACTTCCGCAAATTGTTGATCTATTCACTCTTGATATTGCAGCTATCTTGCCGCCGGGATCGTCAGATCAAAGTGTTTATAGATTCGCAAACTGGTCGCAGGTCAACGGGGCTGATGTGGTCTACAAGACTCATTCCTATACGGCATTGCCGCTTGAAACGTCTGGCTTTGAGTTAAACACGACCGGGCAGCTGGCAAGGCCTACTATTGCATTCGCGAACGTAGGCCTTGGGATTACTGCTTTGACCAACACTTACGATGATTTGGTTGGCGCTACAATTCAACGTATTCGTACTCTAACGACCTACCTAGACGGCGCTCCTGGCGCTGACCCCAATGCTTTTTGGGGGCCTGATGAGTGGGTTGTTGAGCAAAAAAGCAGTGAAAATAAGTTGTCCATATCGTTTCAATTAACCATACCTTTCGATCTTGAGGGACGCTCTTTGCCAGGTCGAAGACTGCTGCGTGAGCAATGCCAGTGGATTTACAAAAACAGCATTGGCTGTGGTTACACAGGCACCAGCTTTTTTGACGCTAATGACCAAGCTACTACAGCTGGAAATGATGTTTGCGGCAAGCGCTTGACGAGCTGCAAGCTACGCTTCGGGAGCACTTCACGTTTGCCTTTTGGCGGCTTCCCAGGGCTGACCGATGCAATGGGCTAATTATGCTTTCTTCTTTTAGCAACCCGACCACAAGCAAGCAGCAAGCCAAGATTCAAGAATGTGCAGAGGCCGCACACCCTGTTGAAGCGTGTGGTTTTATTTTGAACAATGGAGACATCGTTGAATGCACTAATACATCTAAAGAAGAGAACGCTTTTACAATCAGCGCTGAGGAGACTGCTTTGCACCTAGACGACGCTGCTGCGTCTTGGCATAGCCACATCGACTATGGGACCGTTAGTTTTGCGGACATCAACGCTTCTAAAGCGTTAAACCTGCCGTATGCAATTTTCAATTGTGCAGGCACGGAGCATTTTTACTTTGATCCGAGCCAGTCAGCAGGGCTGTTGGGGCGTCCATGGCTGTATGGCGGTTATGACTGTTATTCAGCAGTGCGTGACTGGTACAGCCAAGAGATGGGCGTTGTGATGGGTGACTATGAGCGCTTGTACGAGGGTGAATGGGTACAGCGTGGGTTTACGCATTTTGAAGACAATTTTGCTGCTGAGGGTTTTGTGCGAATTCCTCCATCAGTGCCTTTAGAGCGCGGCGACGTGTTTCTGATGAAGATCAAAAACGACGACGCTTGCAATCATGTTGCAGTGCTGGAAGATCCAGACGCCAACCAGATTTACCAGCATTTAGTAGGTCGCAAATCTGAGGTGATGTCCTACAGCGGCTATTTCCGCGATAATACGGCCATGGTCGTTCGTCGCATTGCCTAATGGTTACGATCCGATTGGTTGGTGAAGCTGGACGCAGGTTTGGCCGCAAGTTTCAGTTAGCGATCAAGACGCCTGCAGAAGGCCTGCGAGCTTTGATGCTGCAGATCCCTGGCCTGCGGGAATACTTGCTGGAATCGGGTGACAAGGGTGTTGCTTGGAAGGTGATAACTGATTACGCGCAAGACGGCATTGATGAAGAGCAGCTGCTGTGGCCAATCAGCAAACGGTTAGTGCTTGCACCTGTTCCTGTAGGGCGTGGCGGTGTGGGCAAGATTGTCGCTGGTGTTGCGTTGGTTGCCGCTGCGATTGTTCTTGGTCCGGCAGGGGCAATTTTCGCGGGTGTTGGTAGTGGCTTTTTTGGCGGCGCTGTTGCCACGGCGGTGGCCGGAATTGGTGCCTCGTTGCTTTTTGGCGGCGTAGCAGAGCTTTTGACGCCTACGCCCAAAATGCCAACTGTTAAGGGGGGCATGGGACGCTCCAGCGCTACGACAGGTCGTAGCCAAGCTGAACAGTTGAACTCATTTACTTTCGACAAGTCCAACGCCAATACTGTTCAGGGCGACGTTGTGCCGGTGCTATATGGGGAACGTATCATTGGTGCATTGCCTGTCCTTTCGTTCGGCCTTGAGCTGCAGAACTTCTTGTGATGGACAGTGACACTCAGGTAACAGAAGTAGAAGTCAGCGGTGCTGGCGGTGGAGGTGGCGGGCGTTCACAGCCTAAGACTGTTGTCCAGCAAACAATTGTTCAAGCTCCTAAGGCGCGTCAGCCAGTAGAAGCGGCTAACAATCTTTTTTCGGTTGCATTCGCCAAAACTGTTTATGCGTTGTCTGAGGGTGAGGTAGAAGGTTTCCCAAATGGCATTGAAAAAGACGTTTATCTTGATGGCGTTCCAATCCGCAACCCAGACAACTCTGCAAATTTTGAAGGATTTACGCTCGATTCTCGCGACGGTGATGATGCAACCCAAACGCCCATCGCAGGTTTTAGTCAAGTAGAAAACACTGTTGGCGTAAACGTTTCAATAACACAGGCCACCGGCGCAATCACTAGGGCCATCACCGACACAGACACTGAACGTGCCAGGGTGATTATTACGCATCCTGCATTGCAGGCTCAAAATCAAGACACTGGTGACATTAACGGCACTTCCGTCAGCTATCGAATTGAAGTTAACTCAAATGGCGGTGCTTTTACTACTGTTTCCCAACCAACAGTAAGTGGCAAGTCAAACAGTGAATTTCAAAGAGCGTATGAATTCGACTTGCCTGGGACTGGCCCTTGGAATCTGCGTGTTTCTCGCTTAACGGCAGATAGCAGTTCTGCGTTCATCCAAAACAGCATTTCGTGGCAAAGTTACGTTGAAATTGTTGACGAAAAACTTGCTTATCCCAACACAGCATGTGTTGCAGTTAAGGTTGACGCTAGGCAATTTAATACTATCCCAGACGTATCTGTAAAACTGCGTGGTAAGCGAGTTCAAGTTCCTACCAATTACAACGCGACCACTCGAACTTATACAGGCGTGTGGGATGGGACATTCCAAATGGCATGGACTGACAATCCTGCTTGGATTTTTAGAGACATCGTTTTAAACGAAAGGTTCGGGGTGAAACGCTATGTCAATTCAATTGCGATCGACCCTTGGTATCTCTACACCGTTAGCCAATATTGCGATGAGAACGTGCCTAACGGCTCGGGCGGAACCGAGCCTCGCTTTACTTGCAATGTGTATTTGCAAAATCCAGGCAGTGTGTATGACGTTTTGAATGCGTTGGCATCTTGCTTCCGTGGGTTGATTTACTACAGCGAAGGTGAACTATATCTAACGCAAGATCGCCTACAGGATCCTGTTCAGCAGTTTAGTGAGGCGAATGTCATTCAAGATGCTGGAGATAACGGTGAAGTTTCCAGTCCATGTTTCAACTATGCAGGTTCCGCGCGTGCAGCGCGAAAGACTGTCGTTCTAGCTAACTGGGATGACCCAGGCCAGGTTTACAGCTCAGTTACTGAGTATCAGCAAGATGATGAGTTGCTGGACAAACTTGGCTACAACCCTGTTGATCTTCGCTTAATTGGTGTCACTTCTCGCGGTCAAGCCCTGCGAGCAGCCAAGCACACATTGTTCAGCGACAGATACGAAACTGAAAAGGTAAGTTTTCGTATTGGAGCGGAAGGGTTAGCAGCTGGTGTTGGGGAAGTCATCCAGATTGCCGATCCACTGAAGCAAGGGCAGCGCCTAGGTGGGCGCATTGTTGCGATAGACGGAAACACCGTCACCCTTGATGCGGTTTTGGCGTTGGCTGCTGGAACGGCGTACACGTTGACGCTAGTTGTCCCTGACGGCGAAACATTGACAAATGGAGACGGAACAAAAACAACACGACCGAAGTTACAAGTTTTCAATGTAGTCAGCTCGACTGACGTAAACGAGGAAATCCAAGAGCTTAGGATTCAACGCCAAGGCACAACTGATAGTTTATTAGCGCAGGATGATGACAACTTGGTTGCTCGCGTTATTACCAGCGAATCAAAGAATACAAAGCTTGAATTAAATGCAGCTGTTAATTCGCAGACGGGCGCTTTATGGGTGCTTGAGTGGAGCGCGATGCAGGCGGCTACCTACAGGATTGTTTCAGTCGCAGAAGTAGAGCCGTTAATTTATCAAGTCGAGGCGATCCAATACAACGCAAGCAAGTATGGATTTGTCGATAATGACTTGCCAGTAGCGATTCCTAAAGATCGATTCCAACTTCGGCAGATCACACCGCCTACCAATCTCGACGCTGACCTTGAATTTTCTAACGGGCAGACATCAATCAAAGCGTCTTGGAAGGCCCCTCAATTTGACAACACAGTCGATTTACTTATTAGAGGTTATAGGTATCAATGGCGAAAAACTGGAGACACTGAGTGGCATGACGTTATTTCAGTGCAGGCCACTACGGTCGAAATTCCATTGCAAAACCATGTGTTTGGCAACAGTTATCAGGTTCGGGTAGGAGCTGTAAATCGACTTGGCACTCAATCTGAATGGGTGAGCTATGACGTTGATTCTTTCCCTGCAATTCCAGACCTAAGCGCAACCGAATTTGGGGCAACGTTAACGCACGCAAGCCAGCCTGACGGCACGCATTTGCTGATCGTGGATTCTGGAACGTGTCCAATCCCGGAACGGATTAGTGGCTACAGGTGCTGGGTAAGGCCTAAAACCTTGACTACGGGCGAGATCCCAGGGGTAAAACCACCAAATGCTGATGGTTGGTACTTCTTAGCGGACATCCCTCTCACTGGGTATTACACCCAAGCGTTTCACGCGCCAGACACTTACGATGTGCGTGTTAATTTTACGAGTGCAATTTTTGGCGAAGAGCCGACTGATTACATATTTGACCTTGTCGAACGCGAAGAGATTACGCCTCCAACCCCAAGCAATTTCGGAGTCGTTGAAAACCAAAACAGCAGCGGTAAGCGCTTTAGTTGGCAGCTTCCATTAAGCATTTATGGGAGCTGGGATCAAAGCGTAGTTGCAGATGTTATTGCCTATCAGGTTAGATTTAAAAAAGGAACACTTGCGACCAACATTGTTGAGTTTGACGTCAGCACTGATCTGGTTTCAGTTAAAACGGGCACTGTTATTGGCACCAGAGTCAATCAACACCTATTTAATATTGGCGATCAAGTTCAGTTTGCTGCTTCATCTGGAACTTTGCCTACAGGCATCGTAGATGGCACTATTTATTTTGTTGCCGCTGACGGCTTTTCAAGTATTGGCTTCAAAGTAAGCGCAACAAACGGCGGCGCTCCTATAAACCTGACTGGCACTGCGACTGGCACTTACAACGTGTCCGGCCCTACTACCGCTAAGCAACGGCTTGATTTGCAGGCATCTTGGTTCGCAGGCATTGAATTGGCTTCTGGCGGTTTGCCTGCACAACAGCAGTGGTTTGAGACAAGTCTGTTTGACAAAGACACTTGGACTGTAATGGTCAAAGCGGTTGATGCTACTCAGTGGCGTTCAGACATCCCCGCCTTTGTGCTTGTAAACATTGGGGCACCACCTGTCAGCAACGCGGTTCAGTCTGTAAACGCTAAAACGCAAGCGCCAGGCAACTGGCCAGGGGTAAAAGACAATTGCGAGGTCAGCGGTGGCAACCTTGTTCAAACTAACCCAGAACTTGACAGTATTTTTACTTGGAATTTTGACAACAACAATCTCCAAAGCGCACTGTTGCTTGACACAACTTCTACCGCAACTTATCAGCACAAATTAGTTGCGCTAACAGGCAACCCACTGTTTGTCGATCAAGAGGATGACTCTGATATTTTCCTTGAAGACAAGCCTTTGGTCATTGATGTTACCAACAACAATTTTTCACTACAGCGCAATGGGGCGACTATTAGCCACGGTTTAGTTTTAAACGATACGTTTCAATTCATAGTCGTCACAGGCTCTGCCCCTACTGGCGTCGTGGCTGGTACGACTTATCACGTTGTCGCCACTGACCTGACCGACACAACCTTCAGGGTCGCGACAAGTCAAGGCGGTGCCGCAATCACGCTTAGTGGAGCTGCTAATGGCACGTATGCCGCAAGAGGTTTTCAAATTCTTGCCGAACAAAGATTTTATTCAAATGTTGAATTGGCAGAGGGCGGAATCGTTCACCCTTATGCGCCATTTGAAAAACTACTTGGAGACGTCTACAGGGTTGAAACCACCTTTAAGAGCCCTGATGGCGGAACAACCGCTGGCAACATTACTGGACTGACAGCGCAGCTGGATTACCCAGACGTCATTGAAAAGCAAAATGATGTGGCTATCTCGAATTCGGCTAGTGGAACGGAGGTTAATCTTGTTAAGAGCTTTAGGGGCATTTCAAGTGTGACCATCACAGCTCTGCAGACTACAACCAATCCAAACGTGGTGACTGCTGTGGTTAAAGCAAAAACAACTGACAAGGTTACAATTAGTTGTCTGAACTCCAGCGGCAACCCTGTTGCAGGGGCGGTTGACATCACGGTGATTGGTTTCTAATGGCTGACGCACGCATCTCACAGCTGCCTTCGGCTAGCACGATCTCAGCCAATGACGTGCTCCCGTTTACCAGCATCAGTGCTAGCGAAACTCGGCGCATCACCGCTAACAGTCTTGGTTTAGTCCTGACTCAGCTTGGGCTCACTGTTGGCTCAAACACCCCAACCAATCCTGCACCCTATAACGGTCAGCTTTGGGTAGACACCAGCACTAACCCGCCAGTCCTAAAAGTCTTTAACGGCGCCACGTTCACGATTGTCAGCTTTTTGCCTGGCTCTTCAATCGCTACTAGCCCTTCAAACACTGCGCCAGCTTCGCCGGCACTGGGTCAGCTGTGGCTTGATACAAGTCAAACACCTGATGAGCTGAAGGTCTACGACGGCGCTGCGTTCGTGCGTGTTGACCCTTTAGGCATTACAGAAACCGCAGGTGATGCACGATATTTAAGGATTACAAACGCCAACGCTACTTTCTTGCAGTTGGCCGGGGGGACGCTGACAGGTAATTTGACCCTCGTCGGCAATCCGACTACAAACAACATGGCCTCAAATAAGGCCTACGTTGATGCACAGGTTGCAGGGATTCCGGCGGCGACAGACTTGACTCCTGCGGGAACAATTATCTATTCAGCAAGGTCGAGCGCTCCTAATGGTTACTTGCACGCTAATGGTGCGGCAGTAAGTAGAGCTACGTTTTCAACCTTGTTTGCTGCAATTGGAACAACCTACGGTGGCGGCAACGGCTCTACGACTTTCAATGTCCCGGATCTGCGGGGCGAGTTTTTGCGAGGCTTAGACAGCGGCAGAGGGCTAGATAGTGGGCGTGGTTTAGGTAGTGTGCAAGGCAGCCAAAACGCAAGTCACAACCACTCTGTTAGCGGAACGACTGGCACAACGGAGTTGAGAGGCTCGGTCAAGCGTATTTCTGAAACCTACAAAGACGTTGGAGTTGCTACTGGAGTGTTCTCAAGGTCAGAAAACATCTGGTCGCAAGGAACCCCAGATTCTCCTGACTCAAGCTACTCGGGTGGATTTAACATGAACGCTGACCATAACCACAGTTTTTCGGCCAGCACCGATAGCAGCGGTTCTGCCGAGGCACGCCCACGCAACATTGCCTTGCTTCCCTGTATTAAGACCTAGAGCAGGGTTAAAATTCATCTATTGAGCGGCTGAGCCATGGCTGACATCAAAATCACAGACTTGGCGGCGTATACCGTGCCAACTAGCACGGACGTGCTGGCCGTAGTTGATGTAGGCAGCAATCTCACCAAAAAGGTCAGCATCGCTGACATGATGGAGAATGCAGGCAATGGAACGGCTGCTGCTCCAGGCATTTCGTTTGATGGAGATAACGACACTGGCTTGTTCCTCTCAACATCAAACACTATTGGTGTTGCGACTGCCGGTACAGAGCGCTTAAACATCAGCTCAACGGGACAGTTCGACTTTAAAACAGCTGGAACCAACAGTGCCCCAACAATTGCATTCGCTGGTGATGTAAACACTGGCATCTATCAGCCAGCAGCAGACCAAGTAGGCATCACTGCCGGTGGAACTCAGGCATTTGTCGTAGCAGCGACTGGGGTTACCGTTCCTGGCGATTTGACTGTCCAGGGCACGACCACGACGATTGATACAACGACGCTGGTTGTTGAAGACAAAAACATTGAAATCGGCAAGGTCGGCACGCCTACTGACACGACCGCTGACGGCGGCGGCATCACTCTTAAAGGTGCTACTGATCACACCATCACATGGGTGAACGCCACAAATAGTTGGGATTTTTCTGAGCATGTAAATTTAGCCTCTGGCAAAGAATTTAAAATTAATGGCACTAGTGTTCTTAGTGGCAGCACGCTAGGCACTGGGGTTACTACTTCTAGCTTGACAAGCGTTGGGACCATCTCCACCGGCACTTGGAACGGAACTGCTATTGCAAGGGATTACATTGCAAATGATGCAATTAACGGCGCCAAGATTGCAGACGATTCAATCAACTCTGAGCATTACGTTGACGGGTCGATTGACACAGCGCACATCGCTGACCTTCAGATCACGAATGGCAAGTTAGCTGCAGACGCTGTAAATGGCGGCAAGATCGCAGATGATTCAATTAATTCAGAGCATTATGTAGACGGGTCAATAGACACTGCCCACATTGCTGACCTTCAGATCACGAATGGTAAATTGGCTGCAGATGCCGTAAACGGTACAAAAATTGCAGACGATTCAATCGATTCTGAACATTATGTAGACGGGTCAATAGACACTGCCCACATTGCTGATTTGCAAGTTACGAATGGTAAATTGGCTGCAGATTCAGTAAATGGAGCAAAGATTGCAGATGACTCGATTGATTCTGAGCATTATGTAGATGGGTCAATCGATACTGCACATATTGCTAATTCTCAAATCACGTCGGCAAAAATTGCTGATGGGACAATCGTTAATGCAGACATCAACGCATCCGCTGCTATTGCAGGGACCAAAATTGACGCAGACTTTGGCGATCAAGATTTAACGGTTGACACCAACCGGCTCTTTGTTGACGTAAGTTCAGACAGTGTTGGCATCAACTGCACGCCTGCGGTCACGCTCGACATCAACGCGACTGACGCGGTTGCTTTGCCGCATGGCACGTCAAACCAGCGACCGACTGATGCCAACGCTGCAAACCTCACTGGTTACATCCGATTCAATACAACGACAACTCAGTTTGAAGGCCATAACGGCAGCGCCTGGGCAAGTGTTGGCGGTGGTGCGACTGGTGGAGGCTCGGATCAGTGGGCTGTCGAGCACGACAACACGATCACGGCCTCTTACAGCGTCACGGCAAATAAGAATGTGATCAGCGCCGGGCCTTTGACAATCAACTCAGGCGCCGTAATCACTGTGCCTTCTAGCTCTAACTGGGTTATAGTGTGACCATGGCTATTCGCATCGACGGCACAAATACCTCAGCAGCCCCAGGCATCACTGGAGCGGATACGGACACAGGTTTGCAGTTTGGAACAGATGAAGTCAAGATCGTCACCGGCGCAACGGATCGCGTAAAAGTTGACAGCACAGGTCGGTTGTTGGTTAATACGGCAATTACGGGTACTAACGCTAGTAATGCGCCTTTGCAAATTGGTTCCAGTGTCAGTGCGTGGGCTATTAATTTAAGAACTAGAACAGGTAGTAACGATTACGCCTACCTAGGCTTTTCTAGTGCAGATAGCAATGAGCCATTGGCTAATATCTTTGCGCGGAGAACAGCGCAAAATAAAGGTTACTTAGCCTTTGATACTAATGATGGTAATGCTAGTGCAGCTGAGAAGATGCGAATCCACTCTGGGGGTGAAGTTACCAAGTCTTCTCAACCTGCATTTATGGCAGCCTTGAATGCAAATAGTGCTGTTAGTTCGGGTATAGGAAAAGTTAAAGATAGAATAACAGCTGGTCATGCGTATACAAATGTTTCTATAAATACAGGTAGTTGTTATGATTCAAGCAACACTGTTTTTACAGCACCAGTAGATGGCGTTTACGTGTTTAGCAATCAAATTGCAACGTCTAGTGACATGGCCGCTAATTCTTATCTAGGTGCTGAGTTTTACAAAAACGGTAGCCGTATTTCAATGGGTTGGCGCAGATCTCACAGCCAAGGTTATCAGAGAGTTACTGCCAATATTATTCTTGATTTATCAGCAAGTGACACCATTGAGCCTGGTATTGAAACTGCAGCGGCAGGCACAATACTTGGGGGAAGTAGCGGTCTAACGCAATATACCCACTTCCTTGGTTATTTACTCCACTAATTTGACTATGGATTACACAACCACCTTGACTGATACAGAAAAACTCTCGATGGAGTACATCGCTGTAGATGTTGATGAATGGATTACTCACGCAGCCAAGGATAGAGCGCGTAAAGCAACAGAACAGATTGTCAGGCTTAACACCGACCATTGCAATGCCAATAGCATTTCTATCGCTGTTGGTGTAGATGCTCAAGTAAAACAAGCTTATGATCTTGGTGTAGTTAAAACCGCTGCTCAAGTGAATGCAGAAGCTCCTGCAGCAGGTGAATAATGCCAATTAAACTAAACGGGGCAACATCAGGGTCGGTTGAACTGGACGTACCAGCTGTCGTTGGCAGTGACTTGCAGCTGACTTTGCCTACAACGGCTGGTGAGTTTTCAGTCAAAGACGCGAACGGCAATGTAGACGTCACGTCGATAAATTCACTAAATTTCCCCACTGCTGGTGCGTTAAGTCATCGCAACCTTGTGATCAATGGAGCTATGCAAGTAGCCCAGAGAAATACATCTTCATCGGGCAATGGTTACCAAACTGTTGATCGTTGGAGAGCTACTATTGCTCAAGCTTCTGGAACACAATCTCAATTGAGTTTAACCTCTGGTGACCCCTATAATGAAGGTTTCAGACGAGCATTTAGACTAAAAATAACTAGCCCCAGCTCTGCTTCTGCTGGTTACATTCAGATGCGAACTCATCTGGAAGCCCAAACTATTGCACAATCTGGGTGGAAATACACAGACTCTAATCAGTCATTGATCTGTTCTTTCTGGGTTAGATCTAGCCTTGCTGGTACGTATAATGTCCAGTACCGTGCCAATGATTCTGGTAATTTCTTCTTTAATAGACCCTTTACTTTAGTTGCAAATACGTGGACTAAAGTCACGCAGACAATTCCAGGTCATGCAAGTTTAGTTTTCAATAATGACAATGGTGATGGGTTTCAAGTAGTCATAGTTGCACATTATGGAACAAATCATACAGATAATAGCGTGTCCAATAACACTTGGTTTACTCTATCTGGTGGCAGCTATTTTCCAGACTATGCCCAATCTTTTTTGAATACAAATAATGCAACCTTTGATGTTACTGGTGTCCAATTAGAAGTAGGTTCCAAAAGCACACCGTTTGAACATATTAGTTATGGCGAAGAAGTGCGTAACTGCCAAAGGTACTATACGCATTCTTATAACACCTATGAAACAGTTGGTGCTAATACTGTAAGTACAAATTCTGGTGCTATTTCTTCTACTGCCTATGGTACGATTGCGTATGCCTCGCCTGGCACTGCATTTTTTCCTGTCGAAATGAGAGGTACACCTTCGATAACCATTTATTCTTATGATGGCACTGCCGGAAAAATCAACGCAGATGCAACAGAAGGCTCTGGCACTCCATTTAGAATATCTACTAAAAGCGCAAGTTTTGCAAGAAGCAACGACTCTGCTGGAGTAGGCGCTAATGTCTACATAGCTTGTCACTACGCAGCTGAGGCTGAACTTTATTGAATTATGACTGAAATTACTTATAAACTTGTTTCTTTTAAGGGTGAGGCGCAACCTATGGTTCAAGAATTACCCTCTACAAAATTTATTCCTTTTGACTCTGCTAACTCTGATTACCAAAAATACCTTATTTGGTTAGAAGAAGGCAACGAACCACTTCCTGCGGAGGCAGAGTAATGAGCAAAATCCGAGTCAATCGCATTGAAAACAACTCCACCGCAGATGGTGGGATTGACATCGACACCAGCGGCCACGTCAAAGCTGATGGACTGCAGATGCCGACTGCTGGCCCACTTAGTGCCCGCAATATTTTAATAAATGGGGCGATGACTGTGAACCAGAGACATGGTGGTTCTGCAGTGACTGCAACAACTAATGCAGAATACAGTCTTGATAGATGGAGAACTGTATCCTCAGCTAGCAGTAAATTTACGGTGCAAAGAGTTAATAGAGCAGACTTAACCCCGCCAGAAGGTTTTTCTCATTCAATGAAAATTACATCTTCTGCCGCAACCACTGTCGGGGCCAATGATTACTATGTTGTGCAACAGAGGATTGAAGGCACGACGCTTCAAGGATTCTGCAACAGTCAAACGCCCATCGCAATTTCATTTTATATTAGGTCAAGCTTGACTGGAACCTTTAGCGGTGTTTGGGAAAATTCCGCAGTTTTACAGTATTATCCATTCCAATTTGCTATAAACAGCGCAAATACTTGGGAGTACAAAACCGTAATAGTTCCTGGCTCTGGCAATAATTATCTGGACGGCAACGCTAAAGGAGCCAACCTCACTTTTAATTTAGGTGCTGGTACTAATTACACAGAACCTGCATCATCGTGGACAACAGACGCTAACTCTTTAATGGGTGCAGACAACTCAGTTAATCTTGTAGGCACAAGCGGTGCCACTATGTATATCACTGGTGTTCAAGTAGAGGTTGGCTCCAAAAGCACCCCTTTTGAACATCGTAGTTATGGTGATGAGCTTTTAAGGTGCCAGAGATATTTTCAAAAGACATGCCTTGCTAATGCTTTAGTTTCAACTTCAACCCAAGTACACGGCAACTATCAACTTTTTACAGAGATGCGCAGTATGCCAACCTTATTACAGCAAGGTGTGATTGAGATTAATGATAATAGTGTTAATAACACACAATCCGCTGTCTCTGTCACCGGTTATGGAACTGGACAATTTAGGTTTATTCAATTAGGTAACTTTAGTGGTTTAACTACACATAGGCCAGCTTTTATGAGATTTGGTGCCAACCAGAATTTAATTTATCTGGACTCAGAACTATGACTATTTCGTACACAATCCACACCTTTGAGGATCAAACCTGCATTTGTAAATTGGTTGACGGAGAGCATTCTGGTGCTATTCCTTACGATCCAAACAATACAGATTACGCGGAATACCTTGAATGGGTAGCCGAAGGCAACGAACCAACTCCCGTTGATCCCGAATGACTCGCCCAGACCCGATGATCCCCTGCAAACCTGGGGCGGAAGACGTTGAAGCGATGGCTAATCGAGTGCTTTGGTTAGACCAGCTTTACGTGCTTGATGGCCGGGACAATCCTGGCCATGAGCTGCACGGTGTCTACACTGGCCTCGCCATTAAATATCAAAACCAGTGATTAAATTGGCTGCGGCAACACTGCTTGGCGTGGGGCTTGCTTTTGGTTCTGCTGCTTTGTCACACCACAAGTACACACCAACTACATCAGTGGACATGACAGAAAATGGACACCTCACGACTACCGAAAACGCAGAAAGCAAGTACGGTGGTCACGGAAAAAACGTACCCCACGTTCAACAATGATCAAAAAGATTGTTTTTGGTGCAGCCGCTGGCGCACTTGCCTTGGCTCCCCTCTCTGCAGCAAAGGCTGACGGTTTCTACCTGAACCCTGAGTGGAACGGCGCTTGGAGCGGTTCTAACTTTGGTGGCGCTGTCATGGACGGCCATGTGGGTTGGGAGAAAGGCGCTTTCTACATTCAGGGTGGTCCTTCATGGTTGCAGCCTGACGGCGGCGAAACCGAAGTTGGCTTCTCTGCAAAA
>Ga0208666_1000726_pt1 | contig 15074 bp, 26 predicted proteins | sample 5B_taG_FD_184078 | JGI IMG/M metagenome (GOLD analysis project Ga0208666, IMG submission 184078) | Marine viral communities from the Subarctic Pacific Ocean - 5B_ETSP_OMZ_AT15132_CsCl metaG (SPAdes) (version 2) | ecosystem: Environmental > Aquatic > Marine > Oceanic | place: Pacific Ocean...
ACTCATCTATTTAAAAATATTTGATGTATAACTAACAATATAATACCGACTAAAGCATAAAAACTCATGTCCATCATCTTTCTTCTAGTTTGTTACGAGCTCTTGTTAAATACCAAATAGCTTTATCTAAGTCCTGGATATTTGCATCTTTATGATCAGCTCTCCAGATATATTTAATGGCTGCTGCTTTACAGTAACCATAAAACTGCTCAAAGGTTAAGGCTGATTCTATTGCGTCTATACACTCAATAGGGCCTTTCTTGTAATGTGGGGGGTTTATGTTATCTGTCATTTTATTCTCCAAACTCTATAAAGACCATATCCTTGGTCACAAACTTTTCTTAATGCAGATTTCCAACCTTTACGTTTCATAACTTGGTAAAGACTTTTTGCATTTCTAAGATCTTCGCACAAAACAGAATCTCCTACTTCCATTTTTTGTATTAAATCAGCATGTTTACCATTGTATTGTGGTATAGGTATATTTTTTTCTATTTTTTTATTATCTAACTTATCTGTCATTTTGTTTCTCCAATATTTTTTCTGCTGTTTCTACAGACTTTTTAATACTTTTTAAACTTTGATTTGCTAATTGTTGTAATGCTCCCCAATAACAATTATATTTGTTTGCTAAATATCTACAGGTAGCAATTTCACCTATACCTTGATCTGTATAAGATTTTATTTCTTCTGCAATAATCTCTCTTGCTTTTTTTATATCATCAGCATCAATCACTTTGTTTCTCCTTATTTCTTATGACACTCTTTACAAATATCTAGACGCGTGACTTTATATGCTTTTTGTTTTGTTGGAAAGTAATCTCTAGGGTAGCTGTTATTACAACTAAGACATTTTTTTACAGATGTTTCTTCCCATACGTTTTTGAGTTTGGTTATATCTTTTGTCTTTTTTTTATTAAATATTCTGTCCCAACCCTTGCTCCATTTATCATGATTGCTAGGCCTGGTTTTACTCCCTTTACTCAAACTCGTATCCCAACATAACCTCAACTATGCTTGGAGTATTATAGATTGTAGGTCTTTCCCCGTCCCTAACAGCCTTATAATCTCCAAGCGTTTCTTCTAGTTGATCCCAACCCCTGTCCATATCCTCATCATGCATTTTGAATATTTTTGTTGCGTAGGGTTGTTTAGTTTCTTGTGCAACAAACAAGAAGTCTTCTACTTTAAAGCCTGCCCTTTCATAACCTCTTCTATAAAAAGCGGCTTGTAAATCGTATTGATAACGCCTGATAGAGCGAGTAAATCCAGATACGGAGCAATCACTCGTAGTTTTATAATCAATAACTACAATAGACTCATCTGAATAGGGTTGTACTACTGGGTGTCTGATTACATCAGATCTTAGCTTGAGGAGTACATCTTGCTCCCACCAGTACAAAGCGTTTTCATAAGGCTTAGTAAAAACACCAGGATACTCGCCCTGATCAACGTTAAGGAACTTCTTTGCTTCTTCAATCAGATTATCTTTCATGCGAAACAAGGTGTCCCTTTTGTCTTGTGTGATTACTAACATACCTCTATCTTCGTAATCACGTTTTAATTGTTTGTTTGCATTTGTATATGGAGATCCAGATATAACTGCAACCTCGTTATTAAATGCGTTCTCTCCCTCTACTATTAGAGAGTGGGCAGCAGAACCGAACTGCATAGCAGGTGTCGGCTCCACTACCTCTTGCATAGCATGTAGCTGCGATTGTCTAAACCTCCTTAAGGTAGATGAAGACACGCCAGGCGATTGATGATAATATGCATTATCCATATCAGGAAAATATATAGTATCTCCAATAGCTACATGCTGATGACTTTTTAGTGAATCTGGCAGTGGTGGGTTATCTATCATGATACTTCCTTAATTGTTTCTACTCTTTTAACTAAAACATCAAGTTCGTCAGATATTTCTTTAAGTGCTTTTCTTAACTCAAAGATTGAGTAGTTCAAAGCATCTTGCTTTTGTTGTTGTTGAATGTTGTTTACTTGTGCATCTATAAGTGCATAAGTAATACCGTTTTGATCTAATGACATGTTTACCTCCGTCAAAATATTTACTAAGTATAAACAAAGACTAGACATTTTACAATACAAATAGTAAAATTAATTTATTACAAATAAACAGAGGTAATTATGAGTAAGTCAGGAACACTATATATGATGATGCGATTATCGTATGAACAAGCCATTGATGATTATAACAACAAGAAAACAAATTCTTTGTTAAATGCTTATAAAAAGTATTATGAAATTAATGTAGGCATGGCTCCAACAGATCCACAAGGAGATCTAATTAACTTTTATGATGAAGATAATAGCCAGGAGTGTTTTATATGATTGAGGCACTACAATTCTTTTTTTGGTTCTTTGTAGCTATTATTGGAATACCCGCCTTGTTTATTGTTTTATTTGATAGACCGTATTAATTAAGTTTTGTATGCAACAACTTTCCGTATAGTGAGCATACTAGGGCAACAGGAATACCCTCTAATATTCATAGTGTTTTTGTTGCCCACTTATTATTGTCAATTATTGTCATGACACATATGACGGTCTCAAAGCCTTTGTTTATAAGGGTTTAAGGATTATTTCATTTTTGTCATTATTGTCATAGGCAATAAAGAAATCTATCTATATTTTTTAAAATAATTCTTGACAAACAATAGATCTATAAACTATCCTCTTAAAACATATTAGGGTAATGTGGGGGTAGGTAGTATTAAAATAAGCATAACACCCTAATTTGCTTAATATGGGATTCAAGAAACATAAACTAGAATACGAACCTATCATTTCCGATCAAGAGGAAGTACCACCTGAATTTGCCAACCTAGACAATAAACTTACCAGAAGACAAAGAAACTTCGTATGGATAGCTGTAAACAATCCAAGACTATCTTTAATAGAGTGTGCTAGTAAAGCTGGTTATAAAGATCCTCGCCAAGCGGCAGTGAATGTGTTTAAGAATGAACTTGTTAGAAAAGAGTTTAATTTTTTATCTAATGAAGTTAAGAAGAAGTATGAACTTAATTATGATAGGGCAGTCCAGGACTTATATGATATTAGAGACAAGGCTCTAGCGGCAGGATCTTTTAATGCTGCAATATCGGCTCAAAACTCTTTATTAAGGGTTGGTGGCCTTATAGTAGATAGAAAAGAGGTTATGTTCGGTAAAATAGATCAAATGAGTAGAAAAGAAGTAGAACAACGTTTAGCACAGCTTATGGGTAATATTATTGAGATAGGTGTTGAAGCTAAAAAAGAAGATCTAAAGGTAATTGAGGAAGTAGAGGAGGATTTATCTCCTTCTTCTGTTAAACCAAGCACTAATAAGAATGTAGACAATTGCAACGAAGCCAATCCAATTTAAAATAGTCCACCCCTCAAACATTACAAGGCACTCCAATCAATTATTTCGGAGAGGAGTGTTATGAAGTAATATTTGTGAAAAGAGTGCCTAGCTTTCATCTTATGTTCTTTATGGTAATTGTGCAACATATTTAGTTACTCCTTTCCACCTTAGTTTATTAGTTTCATACCAAAAAGCTTTATCATATACGGTTGACTTAGGCTTATAAACTAAGAAACCAAACTTAGAGTGTGGATCTAAATTCGGATCTGTATGTGCTGATACTTCGTCCCAAGATACTAGTTTTATACGGTATTGAGGTTTATTCATCCTATCGTGATCTAAATAAATAAAATAAACACTTTAAACGCCACTCAGATAAATGGCGTAAGTGTTCTGGTATTTTGCTTCGGTCTATTGGTTCCATTAGTCTTGCTCCTTTAATTTATCTTTTATTCTTATCCACGCATTATCTAATTCTGTTTGTGCATCTTTATCAGTAGATATGCCTTCTTCTGCATAAAACATCAAAGCATTTTCTATAATTTCTATATCATTCATTAGTCTTGATCCTCGTAATAATCGTTAATTTCAATATGTCCTTTTTTACCTTGCCATTTATTTTCACAAATAATATAAGCAAGTCTATTTACTAACCAATAGCCATTATTGATATAACCTTGATCTGATATAGTCCATATATTTTTATTATCTTGTTCTAATACAAAATCTAACTCTTTACCATAAGTTTCAAAAGCAAATTCAACATCATCTTCACTCAAATAAGTATGGTCATTTGTTATATGATTTTTTATTGGTTTATATTTTTCTATAAAATCATCTAGTTTTATTATATTTTCCATAGTTAGTCCTCAAAATCATCGGGATTCTGTATGCACTCCCAAAATTCACCGTTAAGTCTTTCAACTTCGTGCGTTTCTCCCTCAAGCGATAAGAAAATATCTTCCGCCTCATCATAAGAGTTAGCTTTAACTGTTGTTTCTTCAACAACGGTCACGGTATTACTAAATATATATTCTTTGTTTTTTTGTTTATTGTTTGCCATAATTAATCACCTCTCTTTTTGTTTATAACTTTGTAATACAATTCTTGTTCATAATCACTAAGCATTTTTATATGTATATCGTGTAATGATTTAACCTTGTATTTGTGTAGCAAGTGGTCGAAGAAACGAGCCTTAAACCAATTGTCAACATGTTTGCTTATGTGTGTAGGATTAGACATTTGTATGTACCTCTTGTTTGGTTACTAATTCATAATCATTTAGTTCTGCAATTTCATTAAATATTTCATTACATATATATTCCAGAACATAATCTATTAGAATATTATCTTTGTTATTTTTTGCTTGTTCAAAAGTGTAGAATGAAATAAATCCACTATATGACTTAGTTCTTTGATTTAAGTATTGAATAAAATCTTGATCTTGTAAAAAATAGGTATTTAACTCGTTAGCCTTATCTTTATCAACCTCACAATCTACATTATCAGTTGTAAAATTATATTCTCTAGGACTATATAAAGATAAGTTTTTAAAGTCTATATCAATCTCATATTCCTCTAATATAAACTCAGATAACTCATTACAATAATCATCAATATAACTTTTGTAAGTTTCTCGATAATCTATATCTTCCCAAGTGTTTATATAACCTTCATGCTCATACATTTCAATTCTGCTATCTATTAAATCAGAATGTTCTGAATAATAAAAACCACCAAATCTAACATTTACTTTAATATTATTAGACATTAGACACCTCTTTAAATAGTTCTAACTGAGTTGGATTATTAAAGTTATCAGTAAATGCTCCAAAAGTTATAGTTGTTGATATTCTTTGTAGTTTTCTTATTGGCGAATAATCTCCGTCATCTATAGTAATAAAACTGTATTGAATACCTTGGTCTTTTAGATTATTAAGATATAAAGTTGCATCACAATCTTCCTCTAGATAATAGTTGTTATTGTCCTCATAAGAGAAACGGCTAATATGTTCTATACTAGCGTTAGTTTTATTAAATAAGTCTTTGGACACTTTTAACCAAGCGTGGCCACCATCTTGGTGAAAATCAAAAATTAAATGTTTCATATTTATTACCTCTAACTACTATTATAAGGATAACTTACAAAATGTAAAGAGATAATATTATTAATATAGATATATGTATGAGTTTCTAGGAATTAATAGCATCTTCTTTGTTAGTGGCTCATACACTCAAATAAAATTACATTATTTTACAAATTGTAATGAATATCATGTATAATATATATTACATATTAATTAATACGGAGTAATAACAATATGAATAATACAAAACAACTTAATGATGTAGATACTACAGAATACGGTATATATTTTGCTAACTTAGGAGCATACAATTCTGGCTCTTTGCTGGGTGGGTGGCTTTATCCTTTGCAATATAACAGTTTTGAAAACTTTGCTAAGGCAATAAAAAGTATTACAAGAAATGCTGATGAAGTAGCAATACATGATTATGATAATTTTCCAAATATGGGAGAGTATCCAAATCATGAACAAGTTTATAATTTGGCTCATGCATTAGAACAAAGTTCTTTATCTTCAGAAGTATTAATAAAACATTATGACAGTAATTATTACGGTAATTATGAAGACTTAGAAGATGAAATTAGTTCTATAGAAGATAGTTATATAGGCGAATATGACAGCTTTGATGAGTATGCGAATGAAATAGCAGACCAAGATATAGAATGCTTAGTAAACAAAGATGCAAGAGACTTTGTATATCGTAATTTTGATTATAAAGGTCATGCCAGGGATTTAGAACATTCTTATAACGTAATAAAATTAGATAACTATAATGTTGCTATATTTAATGAATAATCAAGATCATACACAATAAACAAAGGGGAGTATTAACTCCCTTTTTTTATACATGTTTTTTACAAATAGTAATGAATATCAGTTATAATACTTATATGTTAAACAACATATACGGAGGTTAATTAACATGACATTAATAGTAGACTTTAGAAATTGTGAAAAAGAAACTCAAGAAGAATTGAATAAATACCAATTTGAAATAGGTTCTTATATGGCAGCAATCGGAATGAGTAAAATTACTTGCGACAACTATAAAGAGGTATACGCAAGACTGGTAATATTCAACGCTTCAATATTTGATAACAGCGAACCCTGGTTAAATCTTGATATGTGCCAGGCTTTAATAGGGGCCAAGTTCAATATTAATGATGAAAGCAAATCCCAGTTTAGTACCAGGATGTTGAATCGTTGTATTGAAGATATTGATCAAAGAGAAACTAAATCCCAAGAGGTGGCGTAATGGATATAAAACATTTAGATGCATATATTGGAATGAAAAAAGACACCAAAGGAGCTTTTGCTAATATGGGAGAACTAATAACTTATGACAGCAAAAGAGTTGCTTTGCATAACTTACTAGGCCAAACATTAGTAGTAACCGAGCATGAGGGTGGCTTTTATTTGCTCAGGAGCGGTAATTGGGAATTGTCCTGGAGTGATAAAAAGGTTGATGCCTGGAATAAGAAACAAGGACTAACTAAAGACCAAGTAAATAAAATAGTTGATTTTAGTTTTTGTAATCATTACAGGAATGAAGTCTTTGAAGAAAAATTTAAACGCAACAATACTAGACAAGATATTAGTTATGAAAAAAGAAAAGTATCTTATAAAGAACAATTAGAAAAGTATAAAACTAAAGGATATGTTTTAGATGTCGTAACTGGGTTATGGGCTTTATCTAAAAGCAAACAAAAAAAGGTTGGCAATATATATTAAGATCATAAGATCATAAAAGGGGAGCATTAGCTCCCTTTTTTTATGTCTACAATATACTAGGTTCCCTGGACCCCCCATTTTTATATAGACACAATAATAGTTTTGACCCCCCCACCCCCAAAAAACAGACCCTATAATATATATACATATACAAGTACAGGATTTCTCTCACACAATTTTAATTTTTAAAAGAATCTAGTATTTTTTATTTTTGATGATACAATCGCTATAAGGCGGGTGTGGTCAAACTTGTACTTCATATTACCTCCGTACAGACTGCACCCAAATTATTATAGATATGGAAAAAGATATGATAATGAATGTTCCTTCTGCACCAGACATGCAAGGGACTCCTATGCCCCCAAATTCGTCTATGGAAATGCAACCACAAATGCCTATGGGCGAAGTTAGCCAAATGGAAATGCAAGAAGCTCAAGAGGGACTCATGCAAATCCTACAAGTTATTGAAACACTCATTCAGCAAGGCTTAAGTGAAGATGAAATAATCGAACTTTTAGCGCAATACGGTATTACTGAGGCTGAATTAGAACAAGCAGCTCAAGTACTAGGCGTAGATATGGCGCAGTTGCTTGGCGGAGCACAAATGGAGCAACCGCAAATGGAAAGTCCACAACAGCCTATGATGATGGCTAATGGTGGTGCATTATCTAATCAAGATATATCTATAGCTCAAAGTATGCTTACACCAGACAACGAACCTATGTTTCAAAGCAGATCTCCAGAAGAGCAAATATTTTCTTTAAATAATCGTATTAATAATCTTATGACATCTTATGAAATGTTGTTAAGAAATAATGAATTTGATAGAGCACAAGAGGTAGCAGATCTAATTGATGAAGTCCAACAACAAATTATTGCTATTCAATCACAAAATGTTGAACAAATTGCTCCCTTAGCTCTTCCTTCTCTTTCTGGTGAACCAGTTGCCCCTACTGTTGCTCCATTACCAGGTGAACCAATTGCACCTGATGCACCATTTGTACTCCCTGGTGAACAATTAGTTCCCCTTGCAAGTGAAAAGCTTGTGCGAACTTATAAAGATAACGTTGGTAATATTTTTTACGAAATGGCAGATGGGTCTTTTGGAAATGAAAAAGAGGGAAGAATGGGAAAAGAAATGTTTTTTACATTATTTCCCTCTGCAAAACCTATAGCTCCTGAAGGTATAGGATTAGGTCAAAAAAAAAACTAAATTTTAGTACTGGTAGTGACATAAAAATAGACGACTTACCTGAAGTTAGTTCTATACCAAATGTCAGCACTATAAGACCATTAACTCCCTCAGAAGCTCGTGAAGCTTTTGGTGGTCCTCTTTATCAAATATTAAATACTAGCGGACAACGCTTGGTTGATAGAATGGGATTACGGGGCAAAGGCGTTGGTGGATTTTTTGAATCTATAGTAGGACCAGGAGGTAAATTAAAACTAAGCAAAACAGCTATGGCTAAAATAAAACCCTTACTACAGCAAAGAAAAAGAGAAGTTGATTTGTCACAAAATGTTGATCCAATAGAAAGAGCAGCGGCACAAAAAAACGTTAAACAAATAGAAAAACAAATAGATAAAATCATAAGAGATGACCAATCCTAATTTTTCGCACTTATCTGATTCAGAGATACGCGAAACACTTATGTTGCAAGAGCGTCTTGCTTTAATTGAACAACAAAAGCAGTGTCAAAAATCTTTTTTAGATTTTATTAATTATATGTGGCCAGAGTTTATTTGTGGCAGACATCATAAAATCTTTGCACAAAAACTAGAAGAAGTTGCTAACGGTACATGTAAACGATTAATCGTTAATATGCCACCAAGACACACCAAATCCGAGTTTTGTTCTACGTATTTTCCTGCTTGGATTATGGGTAAGCAGCCCAACCGTAAAATAATGCAAACGACTCACACAGGCGAGCTAGCAGTAAGGTTTGGTCGTAAAGTTAGAAACATGATGGATACCGAAGAATATAAAAAAATATTTAACAAAGTAGAACTACAAGCTGATTCTAAATCTGCAGGACGTTGGGAAACAAACAAAGGCGGCGAATACTTTGCTGCTGGTGTAGGTGGAGCCATAACAGGTCGTGGTGCTGATTTGTTAATTATTGACGATCCACACTCAGAACAAGATGCACTTAGTCCTACAGCTATGGAAGCTTGCTGGGAATGGTACACTTCTGGTCCTAGACAACGTTTACAACCAGGCGGAGCTATTATATTGGTTATGACTAGGTGGAGTTCACTAGATCTTACAGAAAAGCTATTAGAAGCCCAAAAGGAAGAGTTAGCTGATCAGTGGGATATTGTAGAGTTCCCTGCTATTTTTGAAGACTCTGGTAATCCTTTGTGGCCTGAGTTTTGGGATATAGACGAACTTAATAAAGTAAAAGCTTCGTTACCCACACAAAAATGGAATGCCCAGTGGATGCAGACCCCAACATCCGAAGAAGGTTCTATTATCAAACGTGAATGGTGGAATCCCTGGAAAGCTGATTCCTTGCCCCCTGTAAAATATATAATACAAAGTTATGATACTGCCTATAGTAAGAAACAAAACTCAGACTATTCTGCTATTTCTACTTGGGGTGTATTTCAACCTACTCCTGACGATCCAGATTCTATTATTTTGCTTGATGCCCAAAAAGGTAGGTGGGACTTTCCTGAACTTAAACGGGTAGCCTACGAAGAATATAAATATTGGGATCCTGATATGACTTTAGTAGAAGCTAAGGCATCTGGTACGCCGCTTACACACGAACTACGTAGATTAGGTATTCCTGTCGTAAATTACTCTCCGACCAGAGGACATGATAAGTCTACAAGGATGCACTCTGTTGCGCCTATATTTGAATCTGGTTTAGTTTGGGCACCACAAAAAAAGTTTGCAGAAGATATGATTGAAGAGTGTGCAGCCTTTCCTTTTGGAAAAAATGACGATTTATGTGATACTATGTCTCAAGCCCTAATGCGTTTTAGGGAGGGCGGTCTAGTTTCGCTACATGATGATTATGCAGACGAAGAAAGAGCGGTAATTAAAAGGGCATATTACTAATGGCAATAGAAAAACAAGACAACACCCCAGAGCCAATAGATTCTTTACAAGGTACTGAAGATATGACGGTTGCTGTGGAGGCAATAGAAGAAGCAAACGAAGAGGATTTTGAATTACAAGAAGACGGCAGTGCTATTTTAGGCGGTATGGAAGATACGCCAATAGATGAAGGTTTTGGATCTAATTTAGCTGAGTTCTTAGACGATAATCAACTAAATACAATATCTATAGAACTTACTGCAGGTATTGAAAAAGATAAATCTTCCAGAGAAGACTGGGAAAAAACTTATACAGACGGTCTTAAATACTTAGGCATGAAGTTTGATCAAGAGAGGTCAGAGCCTTTTGCTGGTGCATCTGGTGTTATACACCCTTTGTTAGGTGAAGCTGTAACTAATTTCCAAGCTCAAGCCTACAAAGAGTTATTACCTTCAGGTGGTCCTGTAAAAACCCAAGTAGTTGGCAAATACGATTCAGTAGTAGAAGAACAAGCACAAAGAGTTGCTGATTTTATGAACTATCAAATTGTGCATGTAATGGAAGAGTTTGATGAAGAGTTAGATCAAATGCTTTTTTATCTACCTTTAGCAGGTTCAGCGTTTAAAAAAATATATTACGATGAAAACCTTGGTCGTGCTGTATCTAAATTTATAGCACCAGAGGATTTAATTGTTCCTTACTTTTCTACTGACTTAGAAACCTGTCCTAGAATAACAAATGTAGTAAAAATGCCTGAAAATGAGCTTAAAAAACTGCAAGCTATAGGTTTTTACAAAAAAATTGACGTAAGCAATAGTAATTCTCCTGTAAATAGCCAACTTCAAGAAGAAATAGATGAGTTATCAGGCATAGAACCTAGTTATGATCTTGGCGAAGTATCTGTTTTATACGAAGTCCACTGTAATTTAGATATAGATGGCTTTGAAGATGTAGATGAAAACGGTAATATGACTGGTGTAAAGTTGCCCTATATTGTAACTATAGATGCTAACAGTAATAGTGTCTTAAGTATTTACCGTAATTATGCAGAAAATGACCCATTACGTAAAAAAATAGAGTATTTTGTGCATTTTAAGTTTTTACCTGGCCTAGGATTCTATGGGTTTGGTTTAACACACATGATAGGAGGTCTTTCAAAGGCCTCTACAAGCATATTAAGACAGTTAATTGATGCTGGTACCCTTGCAAACTTACCTGCAGGGTTTAAAACACGTGGAATTAGGATCAGAGACGAAGATACACCTTTACAACCAGGTGAATTTAGAGATGTTGATGCTCCAGGTGGTATCTTAGGGCAAGCTATACAACCTTTACCGTTTAAAGAACCTAGTCAAACACTTTTAAGTTTATTAAATTTACTTGTAAATGCAGGCCAAAGGTTTGCTTCTATTTCTGAAATTAACGTGGGTCAAGGTAATCCAAACGCTCCTGTTGGTACAACATTAGCCTTACTTGAAAGATCTACAAAAGTTTTATCAGCTATACATAAAAGACTACATAACTCACAAAAGAAAGAATTTCGTATTCTTTCTAATGTATTTCAAGAATATTTACCCCAAGAGTATCCGTATAACGTAGCAAATGCTAATAACAGTATTAAATTAACTGATTTTGATGAAAGGGTTGATATTTTTCCTATATCTAATCCTGATATATTCAGTCAATCACAACGTATTGCTATGGCACAAGAAATGATGCAATTAGTGCAATCTAACCCAGAAGTGCACGGCGCATCAGGTATTTACGAATCATACAAACGTATGTATGCTGCAATTGGAGTTGATAATATAGAACAAATATTAATGCCGCCTCCATCAACTGAACCACAACCACAAGAAGCTGGTTTTGAAAATAATGCATTATTACTTGGTAATCCTGCTAAGGCTTTTCCAGAACAAAACCATGACGCACACGTTGCAACACACATGAGTTTGTTGAATACACCTCCAGTTCAAATGAACGCACAGGTCCAAGCTTTAATACATGCACATATTATGGAGCATTTACAAATGAAAGCTAATATTTTAGCCCAGCAACAAATGCCACCAGAAGCTATGCAGCAGTTCCAACAATTACAACAGCAAGCTCAACAAGTTAGTCCAGCTGAACAGCAGGCTATTATGCAAGAGGCTAATAATTTGTTAGCACAATTTTCTGCTCCAATTATGTCTCAGCTTATTGCCGAATATACATCTAAAATAGCATCTCCTGATGACGAGGATCCATTAGTAGCTATAAGAAAACAAGAGTTAGCCTTAAAAGGACAACAATTAGCTATGGAGCAACAACAGTTTGTAGCACAAGAAAATAGAAAAGCACAAGACGCTGCAACTAGAGCTAAAATAGATCGAGAAAGAATTGATGTATCAGAAGAAATTGCTGAAATGCGTGATGAAACATCTAGAGCTAGATTAGATCAACAACGTGAATTTAAAAATTTAGATTTACTTACTAGAAATTAACAGTTGCAAAATTTAATTTAAGTATTCATAATACTAAACATGATTAAAAGAACAGAAATCAATCAACAAAAAACACCTACTGTAATGAAAAATAAAAATTCTTACAGTAACAAAGGCAGCGTGTCTTTGAAAACAAACCAAGGAACTTTTGATACAAATGTAAAGCCTAAGCCTGGTATGGGCAAAGGTAAAGCTAGAGGTATGGGTATTGCAAAGTTTGGCGGTAAGTTTTCTGGTGTTTATTGATGGATGCGGTTTGGATTGCTAAAAAGTTTTTAAAAGAAATAGAGGCAAGACGAGAAGACACTAAAGATGCTATGTTAGCAGGTTGTAGTGATTTTTCTCAGTACGAGTTTTTGCGTGGGCGGTACAGTTCTCTCGCTGACGCAGAAAATATATTTAGAGAGCTGCTAGGGAAAAACATACAAGATGACATCGAAGATACAGGTACCTGACCACGTAGCCAAGTCAATAGAAGCAGAAGAAAAACTCAAAGAACAACAAGAACAAGAAACTTTGCAAGAAGCAGAGGTTGAAGAAACTAATGAAAATTCAGCCTATGTATCACAATCAGCAAGAGTTTTAGATCCAACATTATTAGAAAAATCTTTAGTAGACCGTATGCCTCAACCTACAGGTTGGCGTATTTTAATTTTACCTTATGCAGGAAAAGCGGTTACAGAAGGCGGAATACACTTAATTCAACAAACGGTAGATAGAGAGTCTTTAGCTACAGTTGTTGGGTATGTGGTAAAAATGGGTCCTGATTGCTATAAGGATGAAAGTAAATTTGATCATCCTTGGTGTCAGGAAAAACAATGGGTATTAATAGGCAGGTATGCAGGAGCTAGATTTAAGCTTGGAGACGAGTCTGAGTGCCGTATCATAAATGATGATGAGGTTATAGCTACCATACTTGATCCTGATGATATTCTTGCAGTATAAGGAGAAATAATGTCTGAAGAAGCAGTAAAAAAAGAAGAAGTAGTTGAAGAGGGTGAAATAGTAGAACTTGAAGATAGTGTTGAGTCTGCTGATGCACCTGAAGAACAAAATGAATTAGTACAAAACGAAGATGACGATAATGTTGAATCTGAAACTGAATCTGATAAAGAGGAATTAGTAGATTATTCGGATAAAGTTCAAAAAAGAATTAATACTTTAACTAGAAAACTAAGAGAGGCTGAAAGAGGTCAAGATTCTGCTTTGCAGTATGCTCAATCATTACAACATAAAGTTGGTAGACTTGAGTCCTCTGTAAATACAGTTCAACAAAATAGCTTATCAGAATCAGAAACTAGATTAGAAGCACAAAAAGCACAAGCTATGGCATCTTTACAAAAAGCACATGAAGTTTCTGATTATGAAAAAGTAGCTCAAGCACAAGATGTTTTAGCTAAATTAGCAGTACAAGAGCAAAAAGTGCAAGAGGGCAAATTAAATATTGCACGACAAAAAAATATAGTAGATCAAAATGCATATAATTATGCACAACAACCAGTTCAACAACAAAGTACCTTTTCTTCTAAAATGCAAGAATGGATTGATAACGGTAATGGGTGGTTTTTAAACAACCCAGTTATGCACGAAAGTGGCGTTCAAATACATCAAGAATTAGAAGATGAGGGGTTTGTAATTGAAAGTGATGAATATTTTACTGAGGTAAACAAAAGAATTAAGACTAAACACCCTAATTTTTTTGGAGAATCAGCTCAATCTAAGCCATCACAAAAGGTTGCTTCAGCTGGTAGAGTAAGCGGAAATTCTGGTAAAAAACAGATAAAACTGTCTCCAAGTGAAGTTCAAATGGCAAAAAAATTAAACGTACCTTTGAAAGAGTACGCAAAATATGTTAAAAGGTAATAGTTATGACAGAAAAAGATAACAAAGATTCAAACAGAACACCACGTTCTGCCGATACTCGAGCTAAAAAAGAAGCTCGCAAACCATGGAGCCCACCATCTACGTTGGATACTCCTCCTGCACCTGAAGGTTATACTTACAGGTGGATTAGAGCCGAAATTGTAGGCCAAGAAGATCGTAAGAATATAACTTCAAGATTAAGCGAAGGTTTCGACCTAGTTAGATCTGATGAGTTACATGATTCTGACCAAGATCGTTTTGACACATTACAACAAGGTAAACACGCAGGAGTTGTTGCACGAGGTGGTTTGCTATTGGCTAAGATTCCTAATGAAACACGTGAAGAGAGAAACTCCTATTTCGCAAAACGTGCCCAAACTCAGCAAGATGCTGTAGATAATGATATGATGAAGGAATCAGATCCAAGTTCTCCGATGCTTACGCCTCAGAGATCAAGCAAAGTAACTTTTGGCGGTGGTCAACGTAGTTGATCACTTAAC
>Ga0208666_1000728_pt1 | contig 15050 bp, 12 predicted proteins | sample 5B_taG_FD_184078 | JGI IMG/M metagenome (GOLD analysis project Ga0208666, IMG submission 184078) | Marine viral communities from the Subarctic Pacific Ocean - 5B_ETSP_OMZ_AT15132_CsCl metaG (SPAdes) (version 2) | ecosystem: Environmental > Aquatic > Marine > Oceanic | place: Pacific Ocean...
TCAAAGCAAGTTTTTTGCTGTATATAACAATTCTGGGCAAAGTGCTGTGTTTACTCAAGGCAGTGGGGGTAACGCTACCATTGCAAACGGTGATTTTGGTTTAATTTATGCAAACGGCGCTGGCGCAGGTTCGGCAGTGACGTTGATGGCATTCCCAGTTACGTCAAGTCAGATTGCTGCGGACGCTGTAGCAACGGCCAAAATTGCAGATAGCGCAGTAACTTCCGCCAAGATAGCGGACGGCACAATAGTTGCCGGAGATATGGCAGATGATGCAGTAACCGCAGCAAAACTTGCTAGTGATGCTGTCGTAAATGCAAGCGTTGCTTCTGGAGCAGCAGTCGCATTTAGTAAAATGGAAAACCTTACGGCATCTCGCGCATTGGTATCTGACGGCAACGGAGATGTTTCTGTCAGCGCAGTAACAAGCACAGAGGTTGGTTATTTAGATGGCGTAACCAGCAACGTACAGACACAGATCAATAACATTGCTGGATATCCTCAAGTCATCACAGTCCTAACATCAGGCTCTAGCTATTCAATTCCCTCTGGAGCGCAAGCGGTGCTAATTAGAGCCTCTGGCGGCGGTGGCGGTGGCGCTGTTTGGCGGTTTTCTGGAAATGTTGCAGCTAATGGTACGGCGGGTAGCGACACAACTGTGTCTAATAGTACGTTGAGTATTTCTGTAACAGCTAAAGGTGGTAACAAGGGAATTAACGCTACCTCTGGAGTTTCAGATTTCTTAACAGGGGATTCTGGCGGAGACGTACAAGAGGGTTCTGGCGCTGCCGGAGGATCATCCTACAAAGACAATTATGATGTTGATATGGGAGATGGTCGCCCTGCTAACCTAGTGACAAAATATGTAACAGGATCAAACGTCGGCGGAGAAACTTTAACTATTTCTATCGGCGGGGGCGGTGCCGGTGGTAGTGCGGGTGGTTTGACTGCTGCAACGGGAGCTTCTGGGTACGTTGAAATTTGGGTGTGGTAGATGCCGCTTACAAAGTTACAGTTCCGACCCGGTGTAAACCAAGAGATCACCTCGTACTCTAACGAAGGTGGCTGGCGCGATTGTGATAAAATCCGATTTCGCTTTGGCTACCCTGAAAAGATGGGCGGGTGGGAAAAATATAGCTCTTCCACATATCTTGGTTCTGCTCGTGCGCTGCACAACTGGATCGCGCTTGACGGTTCTAACTACTTGGGCATTGGCACTCACCTTAAATACTACATTGAAGAAGGTCAGGGTCTTAACGACATCACTCCGATACGACTGACTACGGGTGCGGGAGACGTGACTTTTGCAGCCAGTAATGGAAGCACAACAATTACCGTCACAGACGCTTCGCATGGTGCGTTCGAAAACGACTTTGTAACATTTTCTAGTGCAGCGTCCCTCGGAGGAAACGTAACGGCTGCTGTTCTCAACAAAGAGCATCAGGTAGTAAATGTGCCCGATGCCAACACGTACACCATTTCTGTAAGCGTTGCCGCTAATGGCTCTGATACTGGGAATGGCGGCAGCAGCACGGTTGGTGCGTATCAAATCAACGTGGGTCTGGATACTACTGTTGGTGGCACTGGTTGGGGCGCAGGCACCTGGGGAAGAGACGGTTGGGGAGATGCTGCATCTGGCGGCTTGACGACCACAAATGAAATACGTCTGTGGTCGCATGATAATTTAGGAGAAGACCTTCTTATTAATCCTAGAGACAGTGGCATATTCTACTGGGACAAAACAAACAACCTGTCAACAAGAGCCGTTGAGCTTTCTACTTTAACTGGTACGAAACGTAGTGTTCCGCAGATTGCTAAACAGGTTCTTGTGTCTGACCAAGACAGACATGTTATTGCTTTTGGGTCAGACGGACTTGGTGGGGCTTCGGATACGCAAGGCAACGGCACACAAGATCCTTTGTTAATTAGGTTCTCATCGCAAGAGAACCCGATTGATTGGTTTCCAACATCCACTAACACCGCTGGTGATCTGACACTTGGAGCCGGGTCTACTTTTGTGCAGGCGGTAGAAACCAAACGAGAGATTCTGGTGTGGACAGACACCGCTCTGAACTCAATGCGGTTTATCGGGCCACCTTTTACTTTTGGTCTACAGCAGCTTGCCTCGAACATCACCATTATGAGTCCGAACGCTGCCGTCGCAACCGAAGACGTTGTTTACTGGATGGGTATCGACAACTTCTATGTGTACGCAGGTCAAACTCAGCAGCTTCCATGCACGGTCAAAGACAAAGTGTTTTTGGACTTTAACCTAGAGCAGTCCGACAAGGTTGTTTCAGGCATTAACTCTGAATTTTCAGAAGTATTCTGGTTTTACCCATCTGCTAGCAGCACTGATAATGATCGTTATGTTGTATACAACTACGGCGAGAAGGTTTGGTACTTCGGCAACCTCAGTCGTACAGCATGGCTGGATCGTGGTGTCAGAACATTCCCGATAGCTACCGGCAGTCAGTACATATACAACCACGAACTTGGCTATGATGACGATGGATCTGCGATGGACTCCTTTATTGAGTCCGCTGCGATTGACATTGGCGACGGAGACAAATTCACGTATATACAAAGAGTGATTCCGGACCTGACGTTTAACGGGTCAACCAATCTTAGCAGTCCTCAAGCCACGTTTACTGTTAAGGCTAGAAACTTTCCCGGTGCAAGTTTCGATAACACAGCCTCGGGAGATGCTATTCGCACAGCTAGTTCTCCGGTTGAGACCTTTACGAACCAGTTGTTTTTACGAGCACGGGGGAGGTCTTTTGCGTTGCGTGTGGAGTCGCAAGCGTTGGGGGCTAAGTGGAAACTTGGTAGTCCGCGAATTGATCTGCGGCCAGACGGGAGACGCTAGTGTCATCAAATCAGATAGCACCGCCAAGACTACCAGAGCCGCCCTTAGACTATACACAGCAGTATATGTCAGATTTGACTCGTGCGCTGGAGATTTTTATTTCGCAAGAGCGAAACCCTGGAGAGTTACGCGGGACAAAAATTACGTTGACCGAGCTACCGACGAGTGCATCTGGACTGGAGACGGGCGCTCTGTATAATGACAGTGGTACAGTGAAGGTGGTTACCTGATGGGCCTGTTTAAGAATCTTACAAAAGCCTTAAAGAAAGCAGCACCTGTTATTGGCGGGACGATTGGCTTTGGTCTTGGTGGTCCGATGGGAGCGGCCATCGGCTCTGGAATCGGGGGTCTTGCAGCGGGTCAGGATGTTGAGGATGCGCTGAAGACAGCCCTTATCGGCGGCACCCTTGGATACGCGGGCCGTGCAGCGGGGTTTGCGCCAGCAGCAAGTGGTGGCTTTATGCCACGATTTGTTGGCAGTGAAGCTGCCGCTGGGTTTGGTCTTACAGGTGCGCCTGTTACTTCTGTCCCTGCTTCAGCCTCACCCGGGATATTTACTCAAGGCGCCGCCGGGGATACAGCGGCGGCAGCGGCCTCTGATGTAGCGTCATCCAGTCAAGGGTCTGGCATCATGAGCGCCCTCGGCAACTTTGCCAGTGAGAACAAGCTGCTCACCGCTGGTTTGGGTCTTGGTGCCCTTGGTCTTCTTGGCATGACAGAGGAAGAAGAAAAACAAGCCGAGCGTCCGTTCCCGAAGGGTGAGATGTTCGACATTACTTCCCGGTCTCGTGAGACTGGCGATGTGTACCAGCTAACTGATCCAGAAGATCTGGCAGCATATCAGCGAGAGATATCGAACTATAACTACATGCATGGCGGCGAAGTCCACGGTCCGGGGACCGGCACTTCTGATTCAGTGCCTGCACGTCTGTCGGACGGTGAGTTCGTCGTAACAGCAAAGGCCGTGCGTGGTGCGGGTGGTGGAGATAGAGATATCGGTGCCGCACGTATGTATGATATGATGGCCGAGTTGGAGGCTTCTGCATAATGTCTACACAAACCGTAATTCAAGAAACCAGACTTCCTGAGTTTCAGGAACAGTATCTGGCGAACCTGCTAACCTCGGCCCAAGGACTCTTCAAGCCGACAAGCGAGGGTGGCCTTGGCCTTACTATGCCGTATGCGCCAGCGCAGCAGGCAGAACTTTCTCAAGGGCAACAAGATGCCATCGCTGCTGCCCTCGAAGCAGGTGTTGGCTCTTATCAACCCTATCTGGATCAGGCGCAGGCTGGGCTTGAAGGCGCAATGCAGACCGCAGCCGGTGCTAGTATGTCACCGACGGCGTACCAAGATTACATGGACCCGTATCTTGATGACGTTGTTCAGAGGGCGCAGGCGGATATTGGTAGGCAGGGTCAACAACAGCAAATTGCAGCGGCAGCAAAAGCGCGCGGCGCAGGAGCGTTTGGAGGGTCACGTCAGGCTGTTCTCGAAGGGGAGATTGGCCGCAACACACTGGAACAGCAGGCTCGTACAGGTGAGCGGCTTCGCAGTGCCGGTTTTTCGCAAGCCTCGCAGCTTGCCAGCCAGGCAGCGCAGCAGCAGTTGAAACAAGCACAGCTTGGCGGTGCCTTCGCACAGGGCATAGCGGGTCTCGGTCAGCAGGCACAAGGCATGGGTGTGCAAGACATCAACACACTTCTGGGCATTGGCGGGTTGCAGCAGCAACAGGACCAGACGGGTCTCAACATCGCCCAGCAAAACATCTTGGGGCAGCAGCAGCTACCGTTCCAACAAATTGGCTTCCTGTCAGACATCTTCCAAGGTGTGCCGGCTCTGCAACAAACAACCTCGCAGACCATGACGCCGCCGCCTAGCGCAATGTCCCAGATCCTCGGTCTTGGAATCGCGGGCCTCGGTGCTGCTGGGCAAGCTGGCGGTATAGGTAACCTGTTTAACTTTAGCCAGAGAGCGCCTACGTGATGAATCCTCTTTACCGCAAGATGTTCCGTGATCCACGGGCCGCGAAACGTGCAACTGGGATCTTGGCCTCTTCTGCTCCGTTGATGACGGCAGCGCAGAAGGCGATGTCGCAGGGTCAGCCGGTCAAGGCGCAGACTGGTTTCTCAGTAAGAACTCAGCCTGTTGTGCCATCTAGTGTTATGACACGAGCAGAAAGGGAGGCTCTTGCTTTAGAGAGGCAGCGCATGAGAGCTTCTCCTCAGTTTCGGATTGAAGAATATCGTCCAATGCGTCCCAACTTACCCGCCTCTGTGTTATCTCAATTGACTGGTGGTGTTGGTGATGTTGACTTTGGCAGATTAGGAAGATCTTTAGAGGCTTCTCTGGCGGCTCCTGTTTTTGCTGCACCTGGCACGGCTGCTGCGATGAGTCCAATGCAACGTGATGCGTATGATAAATCTCGAGGTGAGTTAAGAAGACAGGGTAACCCCATGCTTCGACGGGGGCCGACGGACGTGGCTCCTGCTGGATCAGGAATTACTTCTGTTGCTCCTGCTACGACACAGTACCCGATTGGGTCTACGATTGATTTTAGTAGCGCGGGACCATCTGACATGCTTTCCAGAAATGCTTCGGATGTAGCACCCGAGGGCAGGAGTCAGGGCTTGTCTGCTCTTGAAAAGGCTAGGATGCGGGCGGCGGCTGATTTAGCTAAAAGTGCAGACACCAGCACGTCAACGTCTAGCGTCCCTACGGGCAGTGGAGAACAGCTATCGTCTATGGCTCTTATTGACGCTGAAATTGAAAAACGCGCAAATGAAAAAACAGAGGCAGAGGGAGTGGCTGGAGCGCGCCAAAAAGAACTGGCGGAAAATCCAATGCTACGTCGAGGACCGATGGATGTAGCTCCAAAAGGCACGGGTCCAGAAACCCCTGAAGAAAAAGCGGCAAAGCCAACCCCTGAATCAGCGGCTCAATCTCAAAATCAAGAAGCAAAACAGAACGATAAAAATATAGGTATAGATCCAAAGCTATCTCGTAAAGAACGAGTCGAAGCGCGATATGAGTTGTTGAAAGGGTTGCTTGGTGAGGATAAAGCCAAGGATGTTCGCACAGACGCGAACTATAATCTGATGATGCTTGGTTTACGAATCGCTGCCGGACAGTCGGAAGATGCCTTACAAAACATTGCTGTCGGCGCAGGACAGCAGCTTGAAGCCTTCGGTGAAGCGAAAGGTGAACAGCAACAAGCAGCAGCAGAGCGAGAAGACGCGCTAAAGCTGCAAGCTGTTAATGAAGTTTCTGCTGAAATTTCCGCAGAAGAACAAAGACAGTTTGAGACTGATCAAAGAATTGGATCTGAATCATTTCAGCGAGACATGCAAGACACTCGTTTAGGTGCTGAAAGAGCCATGAGGTTGGTTGATAGAAATTGGCAAGCTGCTCAAAAGACACTTGATCGTGATCTAACGAGAGAGACAGCGGCGGCAGAAGAAACATTCCGATTACAGCTTGCTCGTATTCAATCAGAGGTCGCAGCAGAAGACAGGCAAGCTGCATATGACAGACTTGTCATGACGCATGACTTCCAGTCACGACAGGCTGCGGAGGGTAGGTTATTCGATTTGGATAAGCTACTTGCATCACAAGAATTTGCTCGTGAACAAGGTATCTCTGATCAAGCCTTCCGGATTCAATTAGCTAAATTTACAGCCAGCCTTCCAACGGGCACTCAAGCGCTTTACGAAAAGTACCTCAAGCCGGAGCAAATTGCTGGCGTCATCATGGCTGGGGTTACGGGCAACACAGCAAAGGCTCCAAGCCCAGAGGCGTTCCAGCTGGACCTTCTGAAAAATCCAGATGCGTATGATTCAATCAAACGCGACATAGCTAGTCAGCTTCAGGTTGATCCAAAAACAGTAACTCGACAGCAGGTTATTGATGGTATAAGCGCCATGTATAACCAAATCCAAAACTACGTATCCCCTGCGAGTAACTAATGTCTTTGTTTGGTGGTATCGAACTTACCGAAGAGCAGAAGCGACAGCGTGACCTTGGTATTTCGGGCACACAAGAGAAAGACGAGTCAACCTTTCAAGAGATTGGTGAAGGGATTGTCTCTGGCCTGATCGGCATTCCACAAGGCATCGCGGAACTTGGCGCTTCAGGGGTCGATCTGGTTGCCGACACTAATTACGCGCGAGATGTCACAGACTTCTTCGAGGGCGTTCGCGCTGCGGGTGGCATTGATCCCGAGGGCGCTGCTGGTGAGATAACCGAAGTCATCGCACAGTTTGCTGTCCCTGGTCTTGGCGCTGCAAGTCTTGTTAGCAAGGCGCGGATCTTAGCCAACGCCCCTAAGTTTATTCGTGGCGCTGCACAGGCCGGCGCTGCTGGTGTGACTGACGCCGTAGTTACCACCGAGGGCACAACAACTATCGGTGATTTCTTTGAAGGTGGCCCGACACAAACAACAGACCTGATCGGCCTTGAGGGTCGCGAGGCAGCGCTTGCCCGCATGGGCAACAAGCTCAAGTTTGGATTTGAAGCGGCTGGCGCAACCGCATTAATCGAGCCAACTCTAAAAGCCATCGGCATGGGAGGACGAGTCGCGGCGACTGCTGCCGCACCTGTCGCTGCACCTGTCGCGCGTAAGGCACTCGAGGCCGGCACTGCGCTTTCAACAGCCGCTTCGGAGTTAGTTCCTAAAACTCCGTTTGTTGGTAATTTACTAACACCCGAGCGTGTCGATAACATCGCATCTGTTTTTCGGTTTCGGGGCAACCTTCCTCAAGATGTTGCCGAGGTTCGCTCTACAATTCGTGGAAAGGTAGAGGCAGAAGCCACAGCGGCGTACACCACGTTGTCTCAGCTTCGTAAAAATCTGGATCAAGCCTACAAGGGCGTCGAAGAAGTCATGGTGGGACAAACACCAATGACTCGCGCCGACCTCAACAACAATCTTTACAGCTATCTGACCGGCGAAGTTGGTGAAGAGGTTCTTCCTAATTTTGTCAAAGCGCAAGCGAAACAGATGCGTAAGCAGGTAGACGGTCTGTCCAGCAAGATTGAGCAGTCGGACTTCTTGCAGGGTAAAGAAGAAGTTTTGTCACAGATCAGAAGCAACATCGGATCTTATCTGCGCCGTAAATACAAGCTGTTCGAGGACGATGGTTTTCAGAAAACGGATGAATTCAGGCAAGCTCGTGCTGATACGGTCAAACTATTTAAGAACAACCCGAAGGTGTACGAAAAGTTTTACAAGCGCGTATACGGTGCGGGAAAAAAGGCGGAAGACGACCTGCCTGTGATTGTGCCTCAAGAGGATTTCATTGGCGTCGGCAAATCAATGCGCGTTAAAGAGTCCGCAGCCGAGGACTTGGTTGCTAAGTTTCTGGCGACTGCCACTCAAAAGCGAAAAGCCTATGCACCTAAGTCGGGCACGGTGTCTTCGCGTACGGCTATCGACAAGTTGAAGACGGACATGTTCAAAGCACGGACGGTCAACAACCAGACCATCCGTCGTCTTCTCGGTGAGGTCCGAGATCCGGAGGAGGCGTTTGTCTCTACAGTCGCCGACATGGCTGAGTTTACAGCAACAGATGATTTTCTTTCGTATCTGGCAAGGCAGGCAGATCGTCCGGGCGAAGGTATTCTGAGCAAGGAGGCGTTTGAGCAGCTACCTCCTGAACTGCAAGCCAGCTACAATGTCCTGAAAGAAGACTACTGGGGCATGGCGCAGGGCATGGCTGTGTCGAATCGTGTTCATCGCGATTTAACTCGTGTGGTTAGTGGTGATCTTGGGATTATGGCTAACACCGCCCGCACTCTGTATTCTGGGTTTTTACGTGGCAAGGGTGCTACTCAGTTTTCCAAAACCGTACTGTCACCAATTACGCAGGTTCGTAACGTAACCTCTGCTTCTCTGTTCGCACTGGCACAGGGCAACGTGGGGCGTGGTGCAAACCTGTTCGAGTCTTTCAGCACCGTTTTTGACAACATCACAAAGCGCGGCGATAAAGTTGAATATTACACCAATCTGCAACGGCTGGGCGTCATCGGCAACCAAGCGCAGATTCGAGAGATTGACCGTCTGATGAAAGAGGGTCTTGGTGTTACTAGAGAAGCTGACGAAGTTATTGCTGGTGTCCGTGTTGGTGAACAAGGCGGAAATATGTTCACCCGGTCCAGGGGCGGAGCGTTTCTACAAAAGGGAACAGGTCTTGCCCGGGAACTGTATCAGGGCGGTGACGATGTTTGGAAAATCTACAATTACGAGTTCGAGCGTAACAAGCTAATCTCTGCGTTCGGTAGCGTGAAGAAAGCTGAAGAAGCTCTTGGTAGGCCATTGGATCAATATGCAGCGGACATCGTTAAGAACACTGTTCCAAACTACGAACGAGTGCCAGAGTTTATCAAAAGCATTCGTAAGCTGCCCGTCGGTAACTTCATTGCTTTCCCCGCAGAGATCATTCGCACCAGCGGCAACACACTGAAGCAAGCACTTACCGAACTTGCCAGTGAGTCCCCCGAGCTACAGCGTATTGGTATGCGCCGACTGACAGGTCTTACCTTCACAACTATGGCGGCACCTGTAGCGATTCAGCAGACGGCGATGATGCTGACAGGTGTTGATGAGGATCAACTAAACGCCGTTCGTCGTAGCGGCCCTGAGTGGTCCCGCAACAGCCGCTTGATTCCAACCAGTGTCGATGATGACGGCAACCTCACCGGCTACATGGACTTTAGCTACACGAACCCATATGATTATTTGCAAAGACCAATTCAGGGCATCTTCAACGCTGTCATAGATGGACAGGATCTCGGTAAGGATCCAGGCAGGATAGCTCTGAACGCAACGATGGAAGCCGTGTCAGAAATATTCGAGCCATTTGCGGGTGAATCCATTATTACCGAAAAGATCATCGACACAACGCTGCGCGACGGGCAGACAAAAACCGGCGCTAAAGTCTACCGCGACGTGGACGAGGCTGGAACAAAAGCATACAAAAGCTTTGTCCACATTCTGGACGCATTCAACCCCGGCATGTCTCCTGTCGATTTAAAAGCGCAGAAAAAAACAACTCAGATGCCGGGTGTGCAGATGGGTAGATTCTTCCGTGGTATGACCAGTAGTGAGGCAGACCCCGCTGGCAACGAGCGTTTTGCTGCGACAGAATTTCTTCGCGCTATCTCGGGCTTGTCTGAAATCGAAGTCAAGCCTGACAACATTGTGATGTACTCATCGTTTGATTACTCCGGCAATATCACTGGCGCACGTCAGAACTTTAACACTGCGGTTAAAACTCGTGGTGCTTTGACTGATGAAGAGGCAATTGATGCTTACCGCAATGCCAACGAAGCTCTGTTCCGAGTGCAGAGCAAGATGTATCAGACCGTCAAAGACATGCGAGCATTGGGCATGAGTGACGCGGATATCCGAAAGTCCATGAAAAAATACAAGATAGGAAATGTTCGTGAGCTTATGAACGGTGAGTTTGTGCCGATGACCATAAGCCGAGAAACAAGGCGAGAGGTTCAAAATAACGGAAACGATCTTCCAATATCCGAACTGAATGATATTCGCTTTGACCTTAAAGGCACACCTCTCGGATCTTTGGAGGAGCCTGATGAAACTCGGTCCTCGGATCTTTCTGCGGCACCGACGAGTGGCGGGCTTTTCTCAGGGATTGCACTGACACCACAACAACAGTTAACGCAACAGAACACGGGGGCGCCATCTCCCTCTAGCGTTGCTCCTCCGGCAACGACGGCAGCCCCCGTACCCACAACTACAAGTCCACAAACGCGACAGGCGTTGGCTGGTCTTAACCCGGGAACTCAACTGATAGCCACAAGGACTGGACCATGAACCTAGAACAACTGCAAAAAGAGCTAGCCGCCGACGAAGGCTGCAAGCTGGAAATTTATTTAGATCACTTAGGCTACCCCACCGTCGGAATTGGTCACCTAATCACTGAAAATGACGAGCTTTACGGGTTCGAAGTAGGCTCAGAGGTCTCTCAGGAGCACGTCGATGAACTATTCCACGAGGACATCCAACGAACTGTACGAGATTGCGAATTATTGTATAGCGATTTCAACGAGTTATCGGAAGAGCTACAATTGATCATCGCAAACATGTGCTTTCAATTAGGCCGTCCTCGGCTAACAGGCTTCAAAAAAATGAAAGCGGCAGTCGATTCTAGGGACTGGGCAGAGGCCAGTCGTCAGATGTTGGACTCGAAGTGGGCTAAACAGACTCCGAATCGGGCGTCTCGTTTGTCTCATCGGATGGCGGCGTTGGGTGATACATAAGATAGAACGCCTTACACTCAGGGCATGACAGGTTAGAGACGATGAAATAGTCCTCGTCGTCTTCAATGTCGTGGTCACCGCCCCAGATTAATTTTCCGCCACAAGCAAAACAGTTTTGCATTATTCTTCCCATTCAATAAACGTGGTGCCCTTGTGCTGGGTGATCATAAGCGCATGGGTGTCTTGGCATCCTTCGCAGAAAAACATAAGAACAGTGGCGTGTCTCCGCACAGATGGGTTCCCTTCGTCGTCCAACTCCAGTTTTGATTGCGACACCAGACCCGAGATAGGGTTAGCTGTAACGAAAACTCCTTCCTTGTCTTCGCTTCGGCAATACATGAACGTCTGAACGTGGTGAACGTGTTCATGATCACAGTGTGGGCAGTGTAGCTCGTTATCTACAACATTGATTTTCATTTTTCTTCTCCTGTTTCTTTTCTCTGATAGGCACTGCCTTCAGCGTGTAGCCGAGGTAGTTCAGTGCTGCTTCCATGTCACTGATCCTGGGGGTGTGCGTCGTGCGCCACTTACGCAGGGTGTCACGGTGCAGTCCAACCCGCTCTGACAGATCCATCTGACAGCAACGCTGCTTGTGCATTTCCTTGAACAGGAACTGAACAACCGGGTTGCCGTTGGCGATGGCGGGACGGTAACGAAACTTTCTCATCCCACCTCACCCCAGTTGTTGCCAAGCTCTGTATCCACATCGAAGGGAACCTTCAGCCCCTTCACACAAGTTGACATTATTTCACTGATCCGCGCTGCCTGTTCATCAGAGTTCACGTTAAAACACAATTCGTCATGCACCGTGAGGATTGGTGTGAATCCTTCTGAATAGCACACAGCCATCGCTTTCTTGGTCTGGTCGGCACTTGAACCTTGAATCAGTTTATTCAGTGCCTTGTACGTGAACGCCGGCCTAATTGCCCCACGTCCGCCATATTCTTTGGCAGCTTCTTCTAGTGGCAGAGGCTTGTGGTAGCCGAACATCTTTGGCTCCCACATGTTGAACCGGCACTTGCGTCCCAGAGCGGTACGTATGAATCCGTTCTTTTCTGCCTGACGCATGGCAAGATCTGCCATGCCTTTCACAAACGGCACCTTGTCGTGGTACTTGCTTAGTAGTTCAGTCGCCTCGTCCACCTCGATGTCCATGACACCGGCCAGCTTCTTCTTGCCCATGCCGTACATGATACCCAAGTTCACGGTCTTTGCTTCTTTGCGACTGATCCCTGCTAGGTCTGCCACCTTCTGGTGGAAATCGGCAGCGCCTTCGTGGTATTCTTGTACAACCTCTTCGATCATGGGGTGTGGATTTTTTAATGACGCACAGTAGTGGGCCAGCCACCTTGGCTCTTGAGATGCGTAGTCAAACGATCCCCATTTGTGCCCCTCTTCTGGTATGAAGAGTCCGCGAATCATCTTTTTTATTTCTGGATCTCGTGCCGGGATTTGCTGGAGATTCGGGTTGGACGAAGAAAATCGTCCGGTAACTGTGCCCCCTTCATCTGAACGAAGAGGGTGAAAATCACAATGGATACGCCCGTTATGAGAATGCTCGAGTATAGTTTCGATAAATGTCGTGTTGGCTTTGTTAAACTCGCGAAGGCGTACGATCTTCTGCGCGACAGGATGCTCGTGATTCGCAAGAAAAGCTTTTGTAAAAGCGGGCGCATTAGACTTTTCTGTCCTTTCGTACGTGAGCCGAAGCGCGTCGAACGCCTTTGCTATCGATGTGGCAACCCAAGGCTCTACAAGGACGCCGGTCTCTTCCTTTATTTCTTTAAGTAAAACTGACTCTCTAGTCTTCAGTTCTTTTCGCACCTGCTCTGCTCGATCTACGTCAACACGGACACCAGTCTGTTTCATGTCTAGCAGCAGCGGGGTCAACGACGACTCTAGTTCAAAGATGCCTGTGCATTCATCGTCACGCAATTCCTGTTCCAAACGATCCCATAGTCGCAGAGTAACAGCAGCATCTTGCTCGGCATACGGGCCAACAAACTGACTGGGTAGTTGCCACATGCCAGACTTGGGATCTACACCGAACACATCCGCCGCCTGACGCAGCAGCTTTTCGTTTTTAAACTCACTGAGATAGTCACGAGCCAGGCTGTTCAGGTTGTAGTACCGGCGGTTTTCGTCGAGCAGCGGCGCTGCAACCATCGTATCAATCACCCGACCCTGCACTTCGATGCCCGCCCAGCGTAGCCAGCCCAGATCGTACAGTGCGTTGTGCATAATCTTATCGATGTGCGGTGTAGCCAGTTGTTTCTTTAGCCAGTTGACTACCTTCTTCTCTGATATATTCCCGCCGCCTTCGTGACGCACGGGATAATACCCCACAAAATCCCCAGCGGCTACAGCGTAGCCAATGACGTAACCATCATCTCGGCACCACCCGGGTCCGAGCCGCGTCAGATTTGGATCTCGAGTCTCAAGGTCGATGGCAATCCGATCAAACTGCGTTAGGTCAGGGAAGTTGGACGGTGGAGACCACGTTCCCTCAACCCCTGACGCCGCTACACGTTTCAGGTCTTCTGCATCGAAGATGTCAAACTGATGTTTCTTTTTCATCGTTAGAAATCTCTCCTCCCAGAGCGGCATAGCCTATGATATCTACCCACGAGTCGTCCTTGTGCATGTCCTCGGCAAGGCGGGCAAGCTTCAGGCCGATCATCATCGCAGTCACCTCTGTCGGCGTGATCTGTTTTAACAGCTTAGAGCGGAGCAGCACGTTCCAGATCGTAGCAATCCGCTCGTGGTTTACCAACGCTGGCCCGTAATCCTCGGCCCTCGGACCGTTGATTAGTTCTTCTGCCTCACGCAGGAAGTGTTCTCTGTTTTTACCCATTTTTTCTTTCTCTCTTTTCTCGTCCCAAAAGAGCTTCGCGTTCTCCTGCTCTTTGTCCCATAGATCCTCGCCAAAAAGCATCCGCAGGCCCGGCTCTAGTTCCTCTTTAAGTTGTTTTCTGGAGATGCTCATATCGCATACCTCACTTTGCCGGATTCAACGACGTGCAGGTTCTGTCGGGCGCGGGTGGCCCCCACATAAAAAACACGCGCCTCGTCGTCCGGATCGTTCTTGTCACAGGTCTTTGTGGTTTCGGTCAGGAGTAAGACGTTATCCGCCTCGCCACCTTTTGCTTTGTGAATCGTCGATAGACGGATCCTCGGTTTCGCATCCCCCAGAATCTTCTCGCCACTCCTCCGGATAGAGGCTATGTACAGTGCCTCCTTCTCCGAGGCCCGCAGAACCTTGGTCCAGTGCATATCTCGCGATACGAGCATGTTGCAGTTCTCGATAAGTTCGTCGAGAGAGTAGGCGATCTCGGGGTCTAAATTGTTGAAGCGTCTTTTCCCCTGGCGGTTGATAACTTCCTTCCTCAAGTACGAGCCAAAAGTCTTCATTTCCAGTGGGGTAAATTTTTCGCCTCTGCATAATCGGATCCATACCTCCAGTGCGTTCAGTGTTTTCGGGGAGATGGACCAACCCGAACCCTCGCGCCAGAAGACGAAGCCTTGATCTTTAAGAGAGGCGGCGACTTTGTTGACGATGTGATTTGTACGGCCAAGGATAAGCCACTCACCAGTTCGTAGGTCCACGTTCATGATATCATGATGGAACTTAACGGTGCCAGCGTGATCGTTCGGATCCCAGCTTTTATCTTGTCGCACCGCCACACGACGGATGATGCTCTGAGCCACATCGTAGATCGGCTTGGGTAGACGATACGATCTGTCCAGAACGGTGACGTTTTCAGATGCGTTCATGAAGTCCTTCACATCCACACCCATCCACGAATAGATGCACTGGTCATCGTCGCCCGCGTAATAGACAACCTTGGACCGTGGAACTAGAACCTCTCGAATCATGCGCCACTGCATTGGTGTCAGGTCT
>Ga0208666_1000729_pt1 | contig 15045 bp, 15 predicted proteins | sample 5B_taG_FD_184078 | JGI IMG/M metagenome (GOLD analysis project Ga0208666, IMG submission 184078) | Marine viral communities from the Subarctic Pacific Ocean - 5B_ETSP_OMZ_AT15132_CsCl metaG (SPAdes) (version 2) | ecosystem: Environmental > Aquatic > Marine > Oceanic | place: Pacific Ocean...
GACAATGACCCAAGTGGGTTTTTTGTGTTTAATAATTTCATACATGTACGGCCAGAGGTGTCTGTCATCTTCCTTGCCTTTTTTCTTGCCTGCAACACTCCAGGGCTGGCATGGAATCCCTCCGCAGATGAGGTCAAATTCTTGAATAATTCTTTCTGGTTCATTTCCTAACTCCTTTAAGTCATTGTAGATTGGCACATTAGGCCAATGCTTGTTTAATACCTTACAACAGAACTCATCAAACTCACAAAACGCTACCGTCTCAAAGCCACCTGTTGCCTCCAATCCAAGACTGAATCCACCAATCCCGGAACATAAATCTAAAATCTTTATCACGCCTCCCCCCTTTTCTTAAACCAAACTCTGATGCAATACTTTCTAATGATTGCCACTATCGTCAAGACACCTGCTTGGGCTAGTGATATCAAGAAGCTGTTGTGTGTGACCATCAAGCACAAAAACAAGACCAACCAAACCAAAGGTAGATTGATAAGCGTGCCAGTAAATGTATCGACCATGGCCTCGCGCAATGCTTTCTTGTCTAGGTTAATCATCCCAAGGTCTCTTCATTTCATTACCCTCTAAGTAATACCAAGTGTTCTTACCTGGGACATTGTGATTCTTAACTCTATCTCCTAGATACTTTTGCACATGTGAGACTGCGTATCTTGCAGCTCTCTCTCCTGATGCTAGGTCAGCTTCTTTCAAAGCTTTACGAGCAAGAAGTTCGAGATCTTGTCGTGTGTAAAACTTGTGCTTATCCATCGCTGATGCCACAACTCTTGCTATCTCCACCTCGTCTGGAGAATCTTGTGCATCCACCACCCTAAAGAATCCTCTGTCGTAATCAAAGTAAGCGAGATGCTGTTCTGGTTCTTTGGCATTCCTTGCTTCATAGAAAACATTCATGTTGGGTTTCTTGCCTGACAGCTTGACACCTGAATCCATCCAACCAGCAAAGGCACTACCACCACGCGCTGACATAAACGACAAGTCATCTGCTCTTTCTTTACCAGTGTGATGAGCAATGATGACAGCAACGCCAAAGAGTTCTATGAGTCTGTCTACCCTCGAGAGCATTGCATGTATCTCTGAGTTAGAGTTCTCCTCGCCATCAAAGAAGTTAATGATAGGGTCAACCATTACTATGTCGGGTTTGTGATAATCAATACTTGTTGCTATTTCATCTATGTCTTTGTCTCGCATGAGGTTCTTGCGTAGCCTACCTGAAGCAATCAGATTGGACTTGCCTATCTCCAACATCTCTTTGTCATGAACGAATGGCTGATAATACATATCAATTCTTTTCTTCAAGAACTCATGGATGATCTCTGCCTGTAGCCACATGACCTTGAGTGGCCTACTAAACTGTTGATTCATAAACTCTGTGCCTGTGGTGGCCGCTGCTGCGAATGCACCTAGCCAGTGCGATTTACCTATCTTGGGTTTACCTAAAAGCAAGACTCTTGATTGTTGAAAGACAAATGCATCACCCCAAAACTGTTCGATGCGTGATGAGTCCATGCCATCCCAAAAGGGATCTGCAAATGTCTTGAGTCCGAGTGGGTCTCTGTCTGGTTTGTCTTCATTCTTTTGCTGTTCGATGGGATCTTCTTGATCCATGATCTCTTTGAGTTCATCTGTCAGTTGTATCTGCCACTGACTTGTATTCCATTCCAAGATACCTACGCTTTCATCTGGGTTTCTTCTTAGATGTCCTGCACATATGCTATTTACTGTCTGCAATACTTCTTGCACACTCATGGGTGGGTTGTTGGTTTGATTCCAATCAAGTGATTTAATAATAACTTCGCGTCTGCCCCATCCTTCAGCAATCCATTTGCCAACAAGTCTTGCCAAGGTATCGTTACGCATACCAGTATCAACACCATCTATCGTAAGCAAACTATTGTTTTGCGTTCCAGTCTTGCCTGTATCGTTGAAGTCATAGATTACCTTCATGTCTTTACTGGTAAGACAAGGGAGTTCGTCCATGTCATCTATGGTCATGCTGTCCACAGTTTCAAACATGTATTGATTGGAAGGCGATATCATGACATAGCCACCTTCTCCTCTGATGTCTAGTCTGCCTGTGGTGTTTCTTACTTTAAGATTTGGATTGATAGCATAGAAGTAATGATAGCCACCACGAGGTGTCTTTTGTTTCATGGTGGTTCTTGTTATCTGCCCTGACTCTACAAACTCACAGGCCTCTTGCGTATCTGCATCAAGCACCACAAAGTTAATGCCTGTGATAGCTGCCCAATTACAAGTTGGGAACTGTAGATACCATTGTTTGATTTCTTTTAATGTGGGTTGTTTTTCTATGTAGTTAGACCATTTGACTCTTGGTGTCTTTGACCATTTCTTAATTAGGGTATCGTCTTCTTCGTATTGATGTTTACGTTTAAAGTAATCTGGTATTGTGTCTGACCTAGAGCCACAGGGTATGAGATGAAAATGATTCTCGTAAAAAGAAATCAACATCTCTCTGCGAGAGTCGTTCATGATTTCTTCCCCCTTAATATTGAGGTTCAGGTCAATAGCCACTTATACCTTTTCGATAGATCCGTAAATGCTTTCCCAATCGAGAGCACGCCCGGTCATTTTAATAAGTTTCTTGGCTTGGTTGACTGAGGGTTGTCTATGACCCCAACGCCATGCACGGATAGTTGACACTGAGACTTTCAAATCTTTTGCTAAAGATTCTTCGCCTCGTTTTTCAATGTAATCTTTGAGTTGCATTTCTCTCCTAAAAAGACAATGATAATTGACACATTACAAATTGTAAAGATATTTGTTGACAAATGATTTTATATCATTAATATAGATAGAGTATTTTTTTGGAGAAAAGTATATGGCAGATAAAAACAATTATGAATCAATGGGCTTGCGTTCTCTACTCAAGCTTAAAAAAATAAATTTGCAGCAACAAGCAAAGCTGAAAGAAGAATCTAAAAATTTAGACAATGCTATTGTTGAATGCGAAGAAGTAAAACCAATCACACAAACACTATCAAACTCTGGTGGATCTAAAAGAGTAGGACTTAACGGTGCTATACCTAAAGATCTGCGAGTGCAATTTAAAGTGACAAGAAAGTGGGATCAAGAATTGTTGCAAGACTTAGCTAAAGATATAACTGGCTTTCCTTTTAAGTCAGAGTTTGTTGAAGACGTAAGACAAAGCAAGAAGATGCAAGAAACTGATCCTGAAACCTGGCAGAAGATCGAGTCTGCATTAACCACCAAGATTAATGAGAGACCTTACATATCTTTTATTGATCCATTACAAGGAGATAACGATGAGTAAGACAGCAGATTTTTTACTTGGCCTATACGAAGATGCTAATTGTGTTTTAAGTTTTTGCATAGACTTTGAAGAGTTTTGTAGCAAGATGAAAGAGATCAATGAGTTGTATTTACCAAGCATATTATCAGATGTATGGGAAGAACATGTGGCTTCCCAAGAACCCTATAACGTTAACGAGTTTGACAGGAGACCAAGGTGAGTCTATTGAATACTATTGAAACAGGAATTAAAGTCCCGGCTTTAAAGATTAATGTGGCTGGAACAGATGGCATAGGTAAAACAACCTTTGCCTCTAAAGCACCCAAGCCTATATTTGTGAAGACAGAAGATGGCACTAACTTTGTTGATGCTCCATCCTTTCCTCTGTGCGAAAGCTACGATGACATTGTCAAACAATTACAAACGCTTTACGAAGAAGAACACGATTACAAAACTTTGGTATTCGATACCACTGACTGGGCTGAAAAGCTTGTGCAAAAAAAGGTTTGTGATATTCACTCAATAAAATCTATTGAGGCATTAGGTTTCGGAAAAGGTTATACCGAGTCAGCAGAACTCTATAACCGTATCTTAAAAATGTTTGATCTGCTACAAAAGAAAAAGATGCACATCATCCTTCTCTCCCATGTAGCTATCAGAACTTTCAATGATCCAGAGCGTGAGCCCTATGATCGTTGGGAAATGAGTTTACACAAGAAAGTATCTTCACAGATAAAGGAATGGGTAGACTTTAACCTGTTCGCTAACTACGAGGTATCAACTCGTACTAGCGGCCAAGGTTTTAAGGAAACAACTAGGGGTGTGTCTTATGGCAAACGTAAGTTGTTTCATAAATTCAGTGCAGCTTTTGATGCAAAGAGTCGAGTTGACTTAGGCAACATGCCTTTGGATCTTGATTGGAATGCATTCTTATCTGCGTTCAAGCAATCTCTAAAACAATTAAAGGAGAAATAAATGACGGATGATATATTTAATCTGAACCTGACCGATGTTGAAGACGACAGTGGTCCTATTGAACTCATGCCAGTTGGCGACTACGAAATGGTAGCCACAGCATGGAAGTCTAAAAAATCTGCTGAGAAAGGTCATAAGATGATAGAAGTTACTTATGATGTTGTCGGACCTAAGTATCAAGGCAGAAAAGTTTGGGAAAACTACATGCTAGAAGGCAACGGTCTTAATGTAACAAAAGGCAAGTTGCGTAACTGGAGAAAGGCCATGGGCATGGAACCTGATGTCGAAGCTTTTGGTATCGAGCAGCTTGAGGAAATGATGAACGTTAATTTTCTAGCAACCATGCGAGTAGAAGTTGGTGGTGACAAAGGCGATGGCACTAAGTGGGCTGATAAAAATGTTATTGGCAAGTTTATCCCTGGTGATAGCAAACCAGTTGCAAGCAAACAAGATGTAAATCAATCTGATTCATCTAGCGATGATGACGACTTTGATTGGGACAAGTGATGAATAATCCTGTCCCTACATATGACGGTTACAATGCCATAGTTAATCGTCTGTCAGGTGACATCAAGAGTGAAATAAAAGCTCTTGGTGTCCATGACACCATTAAAGAAGGTTTGTTAACAATAGTTGATAGGCTTGGAGACAATCTCACAACTGAAATAGAAGAAATTATTTCCGGGAGAGAAGAAGGGGCTTAGAATCTCCGTCATAACCTTGAGGTGTGGTTAGGCCCTAAAACACCTCACTATTTTTTTGGAGAAAAATATGAATATAGATAGAAGAGAAGCTAACGCTTTGATATGTGCAATGACAGATCTTGTTAACAGTGTAGATACAACCCTTAATAATCTACCGCCTAAACTAGGTAAGTCCATGCATAATGCTAAACTTACATTATTAAACGTGGATGTAAAAAATGAAAAAGAACAACATGAAAGAAGACTTCCTTGATAAAGATACTTGCGACAGAGTCATTGAAGACATGGAGATATGTCTAGATGATTGGTCTAGACTAGATCTAGATACCAAAGCAGCAGTAATAACTTTGGCTAGGTTTGCTATCCTAACTGCATTTAAGTTTTCGCATAACCCAGATGATGCAGTCAAACTAATATCGTCAATTGTTTACGACAACTTTGTTAAAGATCCATCTAACATAGATGAGTTCTTATCAGAAGAAAAAGCAGACAAAACGATTCACTAAATTGAAATGATTAATTATCCCTCTGGTTGTTTTGATATAAAGCAACTGCCTAAAAAATTAGAGCAAGAGATGGTGGACGTTTTTATTCCTGATGGGTCAATTAGTGGCCTTACAAATTATGCTCTTTTTACTGTGCCTGTTTCTCTAGATATTAAAGAAAAATATGGCGTTATACATACTGCCCAAAGAATGAAAGAAGATGGTTGGACGTACATTGAAGCTTAGATATTATCAACGTAATGCTATTGATGCATTGCACAATTGGTTTGCCACCAGGCCAGTAGAAGAACATGCTCTTATAGCTTTACCTACGGCCGCTGGGAAAACAATTATCTTTTCTCACTTTATAAAAGAGGTGCTAGCAAAGAATCCTGATGCTAGGTTCTTGGTTATGGCACACAGAAAAGAACTTGTATCTCAAGCTGAAACAAAACTAAAGACTGTGTGGCCCAATGCACCAACAGGTGTGTTAGCTGCTGGTATGAAACGCTTTCAACATAATGCACAGATACTTATAGCCAGTCGCGATACGCTTGCCTCTCCTAAACGCTTAGAGAAAGTAGGTAAGTTTGACTACATGATTATAGACGAGGCTCACAACGTGCCTCCTAATTCGTTTACCAGATACAAAAAGATTATTGATACTCTGTCAGCTCGTCAGCCTATGAAAGTTATGGGTTGCACTGCCACGCCTTATCGCATGGGCCAAGGTTATATCTATGGGGATCGTAAAGATCATTTCTTCAAAGACATAGCTTACAGTGTATCTATCCCGGAACTAATTCAAGCAGGTTACTTATCAAGGTTGTCTGCTTTTGCAGTTAACGATGATGCAATCATTGATGCTAGCAAGGTTAGTTTAAAGTTTAAGAATGGCGACTTCCGAGAAAAAGAACTAGAAGATGTAGCCATGGTAGATGAAACCATCATTGAGGTTATCAACGACTGGATAGATAACGCTTACACCAAAGGCAGAACAGCTTCTGTTTTCTTCTGTGTGTCAGTGCTACATGCGGCCAAGATGACTCAATACTTACAGCAATACAACATCAAGGCTGAACTCATTACAGGTGAGACACCTAACGATAAGCGAGACCAGATACTGCAAGACTTTGAAGATGGCAAGATCCATGCGCTATGCAACGTTGGTGTGCTGACTGAAGGTTGGGATGCTCCAAGAACAGACTGCATAGCTTTACTAAGGCCAACACAAAGCATTGGCTTGTATGTGCAAATGTGTGGTCGAGGCATGAGGATTCACGATGACAAAGACAATTGTTTATTGCTTGACTATGGTGAGAACGTTGCTAGGCATGGATGTCTAGATGAAGTAGAACCAGGAGATACATTGCCCGGACGATACAAACCTAAGATCTGTGCAAGCTGTAATGCTATTAACTCACCATCAGCTAAAGAATGTGTTGAATGTGGGCAGAAGTTTGAAGCCAGTAAAACAAATGTTTTGTGGACTAAGAAAGAAAGAGAGGTAGCAAGGCGTACCAAGGCTGAGAAGCAAGCTGTTTTATCAGATGAGAGGAAAGCATCGGTTCCAAAAAGAAAGACCGTGACGGATGTCTACGCAGCTGTAACTAAATCTAAGAATGGTGCTGACTATTGTCAAGTTGTCTTTACAATCAAGGACGAGTTCTTTTCAAAGAAGATGCCTTTAATGTTTGGCCACCCTACTGCACATAATATGGCAGTGCGTAAATGGAAGAAGATAACTCCTAAGTGGGGCTCGCCCACTCAACCTTGGATGGCCGCTGAGTTAATCAAGAACGGTGCGTTCGATTCTATCTCTGAGATCATTGTGCAAAAGCAAGGCAAGTATGAGAACGTTGTTGGTGTTAAAACAAAAGACGGAACAGAGATAAGTTTATGAAAGATATAAACCACTTGCTCGATGATGTAGAGCTACAAGAAGAAAGAAGTTTTAGATTCTATTTAGGTATTAGTCAAATAGGTAATCCAAACCGAAGGCTATTGTGGTTGCGTTGGCGATGGCTGATGCCAGATGATTGGGAACCAAGAGTATTGCGTCTGTTGGATCTAGGTAATGTGGTTGAAGAAGATCTAATTAAAAAGTTAAGAAAGATACCTGGCGCGAAGATCTATGACGTAGATAAGAATGGTAATCAGTTTGAGACTAAAGCTTTTGGTGGCCATGTAAAAGGTCATATAGATGGTGTAGCAAAAGATTTACCCGGCTTAAAAGAAAACAAACCATACCTACTAGAGTTTAAGACAGCCAATGAAAATCGTTTTAATAAACTAGAAAAGTTAGGTAGCTATTGTGATTGGTCATCAGAGTATGATGCTCAAATACATTTGTATATGGGTTTGTTTAAGTTAAGTCATTGCATAGTTATTGTTTACAACAAAAACAATTCAGCTTTATACACAGAAGTCATAGACTTTGATCTTGAGAAGTTCAGTATGTTTATGGAAAAAGCCAAGAATATACTGTTAGCTGACGCTCCACCAGATAATTACATACCTGAGACAGATTACAGAATACGCAGCTACATGACTCCAAAGCAACAGTCTGCTTATTTAGGTAGGTCTTTGCCAAGTAAGTTACATTGTAGATCGTGTCGTTTTTCTAACGCTGATATTGAAAGTGGTAATTGGGTTTGCTCTAAAGATAATAGGATAATAAGTAAGAAAAGACAGACCACAGGTTGTGCAAATCACAACTACATTCCAGAACTTATACCAGCACACTGCATAGAAAAGGACGACAGCATAGTAATTTACGAGAAAGATGGTATGCGATTTGTTAATGTCCCGGAAGGCAAACATTCTAAAGAAGATAATTTTTATTCTAGCAAAGAGTTGATAGAGGTTATCAACAGTGGCTTTCCGAAAGAAGCTTTAGAGCAATACAATAAGATAAAACATTTGTTTGATGGCACGATACAAAAGATTAGGCCATGGGTAGATACCGGGGCTCCGTTCTAGTGAAGATTAAATTATCTTTGGATGTTTATTATTCAAAGAAAAAAAAGTTTATCCTAAACCTTAACAACTATCGCAATGCTCATTACAGAGTTTTATCTATAGCAAAGAAGACATACTCAGATGATCTCTTACCAGAGATACAAGACTTACCTAAGTTTACAGAGCCAGTTAGATTGACATACACCTACTACGCTAGAAGTAACAGGCGACTTGACATAAGCAATCCATGTTCAGTTATAGATAAGTTTGCTTGTGATGCTTTGGTTAAAGCTGGGATCATACAAGATGATGACTTCAAACAAATAAAAGAAGTGGTCTATAGTTTTGGTGGAGTGGACAAAGACGATCCAAGATGTGAGCTAGTAATAGATATATTCTAGGGTGTGCCTATTAGTTTTCTTTCTTCTTCTTCTCTAAGAACTTGTCTAGCTCTTTCTCTTCTTATGTCTGGTGTTAAGTATTGGCCTGTTAAACCCTGGCCTAACTCTTCTTTAGCAGCATCAAACATTCCTTTGCTAACTGGTTGAGGAACTCCTGTTAGCTGTCCTGTTTCAGCAGCGGTTGCAAGATCTCTGCTAACATCTATTGGTCTAAATATTCCTCTCATAACATCTTTATAGTTAGCAACCTTAGCATCTTTTAATTCTTTTTCTATTTGCTGTTCTGACAAACCAAGCGTTCTTGCATCTTCTATAGATGTATATAAATCTCTTAAAACTCTGTATCTTTTTTCGTTTTGATTTATATATCCTTGCAAGTATTGTTCAGCAGTATTTCTATCTGTGCTTCTTAATAATCTATTAAATTGATTTGTTGCATCTCTTATAGCATCGTTGGCCTCAAAACCTCTATATCTTAATGATCTGTTTATCTGAGGCTTTACAACTTTAAAACCACTAAAAGCTTGCACTAAAGTTTCAGCAACATCTATTTCATTGCCCATGCGGTCTAATACTTTTTGATCGTCTCCTTGTTTATTGGTGCTAGAAAATATAGATCTAGGAAAGTTTTTAGGTGTAAGTTCTGGTGGAGCAACACCCAAAGGTTTGCCACTAAACTCATCTGCGGTAATCCTATACGGACTGATGGTTGGTAAGATAGTATCTGCAAAGTGATAAAAACCTTTGGCTACTCTATCGCCTGGTGAATCAGCTGCTCCCCATATTCTTTTACCAGTGCCAGTCTCTCCTCCAAAAGCTTCAAACACAGCATTAGCAGATAACGCTGGTTCTGCAAAACTTTTACCCATTTCTCCTATCACACCAAAAGATGAATCCATTAATATTTTTTGTAGTGATTCTTCATCTCTATTTCCATTTGCAACTTCTTGAAATACTCTGGTCACTGGACGTTTTAAATAATCATATGGGTTCATGTAACTAAAGTTAAAGAACTGAGTTGGATTGCCATTTTTGTCTGAAGCTAATGGCACCAGTGTTCCTGTTTTATCCCATGGTGCTGCGAAAGATCTTCTGTATGCTTCGATCTTTTCTTCATCGACTCCTGTCAAACTTGTGCCAAGTTTTGTGAGGCCTGTAGGTATGGCCATGGTTGTTGCTACAGCTCCAGTGAGTCTTCTCATGCCAATTTTTTGGAGCTCTGAATTATCACTCGCTAATTCTTTTATACCTCTGCTCACAGCATTGGTAGTGTTTCTTATAATCTCAGCTGGGAACGCAACAAAGTTACCAAAGGGAGATCTTCTTACTATTTCTCCAACACCAGGCACAACTCTTTGATAGTTTTGCACTGTGTTCAAAGTAATTTCACCTGCTTCCGATCTAGCAAATTGTTCTAAAGCTTCATTACCATACCTTTCAATAATATCTTTAGGTTTAATAACTGCTCCAGTGCTTGGAGATCCTTGTATTAAATCTGCAAACTTTGTTATATTTTTTGCAGACTCAATCGGCACTGCCCCATCTGGTGCTCTTACAAATGCTTTTAGCATTCTATCTTTTTCGTTTAAATAATTAAAAACACGACCAGCATCATCAGTCATACCATAAGCTTTTTCAAAAAATCTAATGCCAGTTTTATCCACAACGCCACCAGCTTTAGCAACCAGTCCGCTCCTTTCAGCAGCAAGTCTTGCTAGTTCTAATGTTTCACCAAGTTGAGCACCACCTTTTTGCATGATGCCCTCTTCCATAAGTTCTTGTATAGAATTTTTATTTAATATTTTTTTCTTTGGATCAAAAAGTCCTGCAAAGCTAGTTTGCACTGCATCTACAAATCTTCCTGTGTTTCCAAGATTGCCATTTAATAATGAAAAGAATGGAATACTGGTAAAGTTTCTTACTTGTGCACCTGGAGATAAAACTGTTTTACCATATTGTGATCCGGCTTTGACTGCTAAAAATCCTGTATACATTTTACCCAACACAGGCCATTGAGCTTTCATATCTGCTGTTGCTCCCATCAAAGAATCGAATATATCTTTTCTAGCATATGATCCAGCTAAAGCTCCAGCATCTTCATCAAATTGTTTAAAGAGTATTGCGTTGCCTTGAGCATCGTAGTCCACTAATTCTTTTTGAGCTTTTCCTGTGTTTGGATCTATACCAAATTCTTTTGGCTTTAAAAATTTAACACCGCCTGTCTTATTAGAAAGTTCATCTAATTGTTTTATTTGACTAAACATTTCTGTCTTGCCAATAAGATTAGATAGTTTTTGTGAAGTTACATTTGCTGTAAGTTTTGTGTTAGCTAAAGCTTTCTTCCAATCTGTTTGTAAGTAGCCTGCTGTTTCTCCTAGTGCTCTTCTTACTTGAGGTAAGTTATCTAACTGTCTACCTTTGAGAATACCTTTCTCTCTTTGCAAACCTTCCATTAACATTTCATTAGTTTCAAAATCAAAACCATTTTTATTTTTTGGTCCGGGGTTAAACAATTCAAACAATTCTCTTTGTGCTGTTTGTCTGTCAACACCAAAATTTTCTTGTATTTCTTTTATTGCAAGATTTTGAAACTCTGGTTGCATTTTAAAACCTTTATCAAGAACAGCACGATAGGCTCTAGTTCCATACAAGCCTGCGTTTTGAGCTATGATCTCTCTGAGTTCTTGAGGCACAAACAAATGCATAAATCCATCTGCGGTTTCATCGCTGTAATTTAATATTTGATTTGAGTATGTATCAAAAAGATCTCTGTTATTTTTTAACAAGGTGGATATTTTTAATCCTCCTTCTAAACCTAATCCTTTATAATCGATGTATTGATTTTCTAAATTTTTAATATTAGATTCAGCTTCTCTTTGTATTCTTCTAGCCTCTTGTAATTTTTCTGCACGAGATAAGTTAGGCGATTGATAGTCTACTCTTACTCTTGGAAACATATAATCTTCTATGCTCCTAGATAAAGCTAGTGCATTGGTTTGATTCATTCTTCCTGAATCAACACTTCTTTGTGCAGTTTTAACTATTTGATCGAAAGCAGTATCAACTTGATCTTGCATAGCTTTTACTTGTGATGTTTTAGCGGCCATGGTTTGAGCAACAAACTCATCTGGCCTATCGCCTGCAAAAGTAAACCATTTTTTTAAGACGCTTTGATTAGCATCAAATGCAGTTTTCTGTAACTCTCCAGGCTTTAATGCTTTGGTTGCACCAACAGCACCCTTGGCCACCACTGATCCAAGAGGAGCCAGTAAGTCTGTGGTTCCATAGATAACTTCTTTTGCGCCTCTAAATGCTAGAGGTATACCTAATATAAAACCTGCACCTTCAGCTGCTACCTCAAGTTTTTTCTTTAGTCTTTCATGTGCGGCCTCTGCACCATTAAGTCTGTCCAGTCTCGCCTCATCTGACTCTGATTGTTTATCTATAAAAGTATCTTTAAGAGTTACGATATCATCGGTTGCTACTGCACCATCTGCGATACCACCGCCCAAGGCTTGTCCGATCTTTCCTATCTTGCCTGACTTGGCTAGAGCACCAGCAACACCAAACCCTGGCAAACCAAATTGAACTAAGTATTTAGTAATATTGCCTGCTGTGGTTTCAGCTTCGCCTGGTGATATCTTGTCAAAGTATTCATTAACATCTCTAGTTAAATCATCATCAGAAAAGTAATCGTAAGCAGATGTAACAGTTGTTGATAAGCCTCTACCAATATCTTGAAGACCTCTTACAGTTTGCCTGCCGACATCTCCAAGCACACTGGCCTTACCTTTTTTAGCAGCATCAATAGCTTCAGTATGCTCTGCTTTAGCTTGTGCTATGGTTTCTGGCTTGGTGTCTTTTATGTATTTTTGAGTGCCATCTGGGAAGTTAAGATATGGCATAACATTATTTTCTCACTAGATATAAATTAGGATCTCCAAAGAATCCTTCATTTCTACCTCTCATGGCCATAAGTGTGGCTGGAGTTACAACCATATCTCCATATAATGGATGCTTGTAACGAACTTCTAAATTAGGATAGTCATCTGTATTAAATTTACTTCCCATTAAAGATCTTTTTAAAGTATCGTATTGTTCTTGTGCTTGTGTTGCATCAACATCTCCGACTGTTCCTGCTCTAGCACCCTCTAAAGATAGCATGGCTTCATATGCTTCAGGATTCTTTTTAAAGTATTCTAAAAGTTTAGCATCAGCTGGCAACATGTCAGCTTGTCTTGTTTCTTCTCCGAGATATCCCTCACCAAATGCAACCACTGGGTTAATAGGAACATAACCTTCTACTGGCTTCATCATATTTAAGAAACCTGCCATCATTTTTTTAGCATAGTCTGGATCATCGCCTACTTTGTCCATGTATCCAGCGGGTAATGATTTTACATAGTCAAAGAAACTTGGTTTCTTATCACCAGTAAATGTTTGTGTTTGCGGATCAAAGTCAAAACCTTTTCCTGCTAAATCTTTTTTCATGTAGAACATTAGTGAATTATCTGTAACAGGGGGAGGTGTAGTTTCTCCACCAGTTCCATCACCAGTAACAAAAGTGTCATCGCCAGTGTCTTCGTCTAAAGGTCGATCCTCTTCAGATCCATCTCCTTGTGGCAACAAAGATGCTCCTGCAATAATTCCTGCTATTGTTTTCGTTCCCCTTGCTTTTGTAGCAGGATTGAATACATTTGGGCTAATGTAAGGAATAATACCTGGGCTTGATGTGCCTGCATCACCTTCAGGTATACCATCGTCTGCTTTTTTCGCTGCTGAAGCTTGCTTAGATGCATCTAAAGAATCATCTACTTTTGATGCTATCGCAGGACCTTGTGATGGTATTGGTCCATCAGCTCCTGTTATTGGTCTAGCTGGACCAACATCAGCTTGAGCAGACTGTGAGTTTAATCTTTGTTGAGGAGTTTCCCCTGTTCTAGCTCTTGCGGCTTCAGCTCTGGATAACCTAGCTTGTCTTTCAGCTTCTTCTCTAGCTTGAGCTTCTTGTTTTGCTCTTCTAGTCTCAGCTCTTTTCTTGGCTGTTGCTGCTTTCTTAGCTTCTTGTTGTTTTTTTACTTCGTCTTTATATTCTTTGGTAGATTTTTTAGGAGAGCCATCTTTGTTTTGTAGTTTAGGATTTTTCTTTACTTTATTTAAAAAAGCTCTACCTAAACTAATACCACCAGCTAATACATCACCGCCTTTTGCAAGCATCATTATACCGCCATCAGCTTTGTCTTGTATTTCGCTAGGTTTTTTAGTAAAAGATTCTGGCAAAAGATCCAGTGGATTGTATCTAGAATAATCTGCTTCTGATGCAGAGCTAACCAAAGCAGAAGGTATACCTTTAACTTCTTCTAACATTCTTTCTTTGTATACTGGTGATTGTGCTAATTCATAAAACTCTTTACCAATACCGCCTAATTCTCTTATAGATTCTATTAAACCAGGCAGGCCTTCTTCATATGTTTCGTCAGGATTTTCTTTTAAGTAGTCTCTCATTTCGTAACTATATTGTTCTCTACCTAAAGCTTTTTCTCCTCCAACACCTGGTATTAATTCGCCTCTATTGTGAGGAATTAAATCAGCCATCTCTTGTCTTAATAATAATTGTCCTGCTTTACCTTTAACACCTTCTCTAGTTGGACCAAGCGTTAAACCTTTGGCTGCTTCTACTTTTTTCAAAGTGTTTCTTAATTTATTTCCTTTAACTCCTGCTTGAATAAGTTTGGCCGCAATACCAGCAGGTGGAAAAGCCATCATGCCAAGAACTAAATAATCTACTGGATCTGTTGGATCAAACAAAAAATCAGTAACATCTCTTAGATTAGCTCCAGATCCCGGTGCTGTTTTTTGTAAATTGTAAAAACTTTTACCAGCATCACCACCCTCTGCAAAACCTTCTACACCTCGGCCTTTAAGTATGTCAGCTTGTGTTACTTTGCCATCGCCTGTTAGATCCGGGAAGCCACCGTCTTTTAATCTTACTGGCTCAAGGCCTGACATTATTCCCAGCATTATTTAATAGCTCCATATCCAGTCATAAGTGTTCCAGCAGCTCCAACTAATTGTCCTAATGCTGTTGGTTGCTGATAGACACCACGTTGATATGCGCTTGTGCCAGTACCTCCAGAGATACCTCCCATTGGAGATCCAGCTAGAAGCTGTTGACCTGTGAGCAATCTTTGTAAAGGTTCTTGAGCAAGTTGTTGTGCTCCAGCAAACTG
>Ga0208666_1000730_pt1 | contig 15032 bp, 13 predicted proteins | sample 5B_taG_FD_184078 | JGI IMG/M metagenome (GOLD analysis project Ga0208666, IMG submission 184078) | Marine viral communities from the Subarctic Pacific Ocean - 5B_ETSP_OMZ_AT15132_CsCl metaG (SPAdes) (version 2) | ecosystem: Environmental > Aquatic > Marine > Oceanic | place: Pacific Ocean...
AGCGATTCATCGAACTCGAAGGCTGCACCGTCATCGAGACCACCAACGATGACCATGTGCTCACCCTCGACAACCTTGAAGAGGCAGTCGTCCGATTCTGGAACACCTTTGACCGCGTCATGTTTGCAGACGCCGCACGCTAGCACCTCGACGAATCCATCCCGAGAAAACGCCACGTCTGACCAACAACACCCCAATGGAGAACACCATGAAATTGAACCCCCTCCGCAAGAATGAGAAAACCAATGACAAGTTCATCACCGACCTGATCGAGCATGTGCTGATTGGCCGCTTCGCATATGGGATCACGCAGGCCCCAGACTCACGAGAGATGCCCATGATCAAGGTCAAGAGGAGCCAGAAATACAGCTGCGTCTACACCATCCGGCTGGAATGGGCAAACACCGCTTGCGTCGGCCCCCATAACAACATGAGCATCAAAATCCAATTCGCTCACGACGTGTTTGCCTCTACCATCGACATCATGTCTATCAAAGACAGTGCTGGCCTTGTAGCGGATTCCGACCATGCAGCGACTAGCGAATGGTTGGAATTGAGCGGATACAGCACCCTTGGTCAATTCATCGACCACGTCCACATGTTTGCAGACGCGGCACACCAGCACCTCGATGGGTCCATCGTGGAAGAAAACGAATCACGCTGACAATCTCACCCGGTACGGTTGCCACCGTACCGGGTCACCGCCACCCCGTCAAGCCAGACTTGACAAACCCCCACGACTCTGTACAATGTCACACAATCAAGGAGAATACGCATGACTGACAGCTACAACATCCAACTGATCGACAACGTCGGACTCTGCCTCACGCCTTCCGCCAAGGCGGCCCAATTCATGAAGGCGAAAATGCTGGTCTTTGTCCCGTGGATGAAGCCCTTCGCAGAACGCGGTGGTGCGGGCCTGCGTGCCTGCCAATTGCGTGCCGAGCTTCACCCGATCCAATCGCGTGGTCCTGAGCTGGCCAGCAAACACGCCGAATCCGTGTTCGTCCTTGTGAAGGGCGAGTGGCTGCTGGAGCGTGACAAGATCCGCCGCAAGGTGGACCCCAACTTGGATAGTCGAGAGGTCAACGCTTTTCAGCATCTCTTGGCAAGCATGCCGCAAACGCAGGGCACCAACCCCGGCGGATTCATTGCCATGGCGGCCTGCGATTTCAAACGGGCAGCGTTGGAGACTCTCGACTCCGGGACTCTTCTCCGCCGCATGTACCGGAACGTCATCGGCACCACTGGTGGCCATTATCCAAAGAGGGAAGGAATGATTGCGGCCCTTGAGCGACTGGGCCAAGCTCATAATGTGGCCATGCCGACGCCAATCACAGAACCAGCTCCGGCACCAACCCCGGAGTCAACCCCAACAATGGAGGACGATGACATGGATGTGGACGTTTCCAACCTCTCAATCGGGCAGCTGTCCGACCTCGCTCAGAAGGCCGCCAAGGCTGAGAAGGCGAAGATGACAATGATGAAATCGGTGCAGGACGCGAAGCAGGCAACGACCGAGGCCAACGCTGAAGTCGCCCGCCTGACCAAACAGCTGGAATCCGCACAGCTGTATAATGCCCCCGCACCCGTGGCGGTTTCATCACCCGATGGCAAAACCATCGAGGTGATGGGTACCACATTGCCGGTATGGGGCTGCGAAGACGCACCCAAAGCCGACGACAGATATGACCTGACCGCGTGGCGTGCACAGCTCAAGGTTTCAGATGAGACCTTCGAGGCCAACGCGGCCGAGGTGGCCAAGGCCATCATCGATGGCGACAGCGTCCGCCTGATCGGGCCGCCATCGGTTGGCAAGACCAGCGGCATCAAGCAGGTTGCCGCATTGACCGGTGCGAAATTTTTCCTTGTCCAGTGCGGCGAGGGTGCCACTGACCTGAGCCTGATCGGTTGCCAGACCGTCGCCGAGGGCACGATGTCATGGCAGGACGGATCGATCACCTCGGCAGTGCGGTGGGCATCAAACAACCCCGGCGTGCTGACCCTGATTGTGCTTGACGAGGTGGACCACCTCATGCCCGAGGTGCAGAGCCTGATGCACGGCGTGCTGGAGGGTGGCGCCCTCCAGTATGACGGCACCAAGGAGTTGCAGGTGCCTGACAATGTGCGATTCGTCGCCACCGCCAACACCAGCGGGTTCGGTGACATCACCGGACGGCACGCCAGCGCCAAGGTGAGTGACACCGCCTTCGTCAGCCGGTGGAATGTCACTTATGACGTGACATACCTGCCGCCCGAGGCGGAAGCCAAGGTCCTCGCCCGTGCGGGTGCCGACCCTGCACAGGCAGAGGCAGCCGTCAAGGTTGCAAACGAATCCCGGGTCGAAGGCTCTTCCTTGACCCAGCCGATCGTGCTCCGCCAGTTGTTGAGCTGGGCACGCGGGTGTGGTGCAGGAGAGGACCCGAAGAAAGCGTGGGCATTCCGGGTGCTCTCGGGCATGCCCGAGCATGACCGCCCCGCCTGCTGGGAGATCACCAAACTCCAATTCGATTGGTGATCTTTCCCTGATTCATGAACTTTCTGGTCAGGATTGTAGACCTGACCTGTTCCGAGCCTCATCAAGGAGATTCTGACAATGACCAACACTCTCGACCGATCGACTCTGACAACAGCAGCCCAGATGTTTGCGTCCGCCCCCAACATTCGTGTCCAGCTGGGGGCACCCCGGACAGACGGTGATACCGTTTGGATTCCGGGCCTGAAGGAAAACCTCACCAGTGCAGAGATGCAGCTGGTGCGTGGGTACTTTGCACATGAGTGTGCCCACATCAGATACCAGAGCTTCAGCAGTTCAGCCTCAGCTGGCCGCACCAAGGTGGCCAAGTCGCTGACCGCACTGTCGCGGTATGACGTGCAAACTCTATTCAATGTGTTCGAGGACGTGCGAATCGAGCACTACCTCCAGCTTGAGAAGCTGGGTTCACGTGAAACCATCAAGGCGATTCGAGACGCAGCCCGGCATGACAACGACAGCAACTTCGACGGTCAGCCGTGCGGCAACATGACCAAGCTGTTCATGAACATGTGCCACGCCATGATCTGGCACATGAACGGCGAACCTATCCCCGCTTACTGTGCCGAGGGTATGGAGGCAGTCAAGCATGTGCCGGGCCTGCTTACTATCTGTTCCCAATTCACATCGGGCCTTGCTGGCCTTGGCCCCATCGTTGATGGGACCAGCGTGCCGGGTAAGCCTTCACTGTTCGCAAGCCAAGCCGCCTGCAAAGCGGCCAAGGTTATCGACAAGTGGATCACTGACATGGCGGCGGCATCCCAGCCCGAGCAGTCGGACCAACCCGAGCAGCCCGAGCAGGCCGAAGAGGATTCTGACAACACCGACATTGGAAATCCAATGCCCACCGATGGAAATCCAACGCCTGACAATGAGGGTGCAGCAGGCGGGGCCGCTGGCACTGAGGAAGGTGATGGCGAGGGTGACGGTGACGGTGATGGTGATGGTGACGGTGGCGGATCGTTCGGTACTGGGGTTGGCAGCTGGGAGATGAGCGGTGCTTCCACTGACGTGAGCCTCAGTCGGGATGCAATCAAGACGGTACAAAGCAACGAGCAGCACTGGCTCGAAGGCCAAGACATCACCATTGCGAAGACCAATCCAGCCCGGTGGCGTGGTCGCTCACGAGGGTGTCCGCTTGAGGGTGCTTTCAGGTGGGGCTACAGCGAGATGCACTCCGACGCGATGCGGATCACTCGCAGCCTTCGTCCGCTGCTCGGGCACGAAGACCGGGTCTCATGGTCACAGCCGCGCGAGTCCGGGCATCGACCCGACCCGCGTGCCATGCCGCAGTTCGCTGCGGGTGCAACCAGTCGGGTTCTCAACATCCGATCAATCGACAAGGCACCCAAGACGTTGGTGACAATCTTGTTGGACCAGAGCGGATCGATGGACGAGATCAAACATGAGGCAATGCGAGCGTGCGTGACAATCGCTGACGCATGCGAGTCGATGCAGGTTAAGTGCGGCCTGATTGGGTACGACTGCCACACCCGAATCCTCAAGAGTCCCGGCGAGAAGGTCACGCCCACCCTCAACTCTGGATGGAGGCTCAGTGGTGGCACCTGCTGCAACGAGGCACTCCGTGCCGCCACTCGGATGGAGCTTCAGCACCCACGCCACAAGCATGTTCAATTCTTTCTGACAGACGGGGCCACCGGCGAACCCGGTACCGCAATGAAACTTCTCCAGTCTGACAAAGACGCTGGGGTCATTCAGTATGGCATCGACCTTGACGGTGGCATGACTACCCGGTTCAGAAACTACTTCGACGGGATGGGCAGGCTGATCTCGATCAGCTTCAAGGATGTGAAGAAGGGCAGCCTTGTCTGTCAGCTCGAAGAATCACTCACCGCCATTGCAAAGGAGGCACGATGACATACAGCCGGAAGACACCATCATCAAAGAAACACAGTGGTAACAGGGGTAGTGCTGAGATCATCCCTCTTGCTCTGGGCAAGAGGAAACCAAAGGCCAAGCCAGCCAAACGCACGGGCTACAAGAAAAGGAGCAAGCGATGAAGATAATCTATGAGACCGGACCAAACAAATTCCTGAGCATCCTTGATTCACTCGAAGGCACACCGGTGCGGGTGTGCGTGAGTGTTGACGGAATGTACCGAGCGGAACACTGCACACAGATGCAGGTGCAGGGAGTTCTCGAAAGGAACGCAGATCAATGCAGGGTCATTGCAAAGTCACCGGAAGAAGATGAAGGCATGAACTACACATACTTCAGCAACACTGATGTGTACCAGATCACCATGAGAGATGACCGAAAGCCATGCATCTACATCAGGGTGGATACCAAGGACTCAGTGACCATCGAACCGGAGCACGGACAATGAAAGGAGAACAACCAATGACAAGACCAAGGTACTTACAGGGCTGGCAAGAAAACATAGCGGCGGATGTCTTGGATCGACTGCAAGGCGATAGCGGTTGCGGGGTCACGCCCCGGTATGCCCCGTGCCCGTGGCTTCATCTTCGACACGTTTCCATACAGATCGAAATCGTGGAGAAGCTGCGTGAACTCAGAGACCTAACCGAGGAGCAGCATGAGAAGAACTTGAGGACCCGTGAGGTTAGCGAAGACATGCATCAGGCCGGAGTAGACCGGTATGTGAAGGGGTTGTTCAGGAGGGCAGCCCGCGTGCTCTATGAAGAAACACTACGTCTTGAGATGATGGAGCAGGACATGCGTGAGCTTGGCTCACAGTACGGAGTTGTCATGGCAGATGGTCACCGTCGTCCGTGCCCGGGCTGCGGTGACCCGGCAGGGGATTGCCCTGACCAGAGCTGCGTGAGAACAGAGGAGGTGATCCGATGACTGGATTCATTTTGTCAGTGAGTGTGATTGTGTTTGCTATCGTGTGCTTTGCCTTGTTGATCATGGCTGACAACGAGGAGCCTGACAGGGCCAAGCACACACTGCGAGAACAAATGGAACGTGAACGTGAACGGCAACGATCAAGGCAACGACAAAGGAGAGAACGATGGCAAGAAGAAACCAGACACCAGCTTCGTCAGACAAGAAAGGGAGACCGATGAAATCAGGAACATTGTCCGTGGCAAGCAAGCCCGAAGGTACCACCCCCCGATCAGAGTTCCTGCTTGAGACCATAGAGATCACCAACAAGAGGGGCGAGAAGTATGGACCTCCGGCAACCCACTTCGCCCGGACAGTGGGCATGATCAATGCTGCCTTCGCACACATCCTCAAGCGTGAGCTGACCCCGAAGGACTGGGCACTCATCATGGTCATCGACAAGATCGCCAGAGAACAAAACGTCCCAATCAAAGACAACCTTCAGGACATCGCTGGCTATGCAGCATGTGCCCACGAGTGCAAGGAAGAGGGTTGACAGATACCCCAAGACTTGTTACAATACACCCCAATCAAAGGAGACCGATCATGACTAAGCCAGATCCAGAGTACAAGCACAGAGAAAAGTTTGAGGACCTGCTGAGGAAGAATGGGCTGCACCCAATCGACAATGACCTGAAGCAGATGAGAGTCCGCCCCCGAGACACCATCGTTGGAGAGATGCTGCGTCAGCTTCTCTGCCTGATCGCTGAGCTGGAGCACAAGTCCCCGAGCCTGAAGATGGAGCCAACAGAGTCACCCCTGACCTGCATCGGAGCGTGGCTGCGTGAGCATTGCCATGCAGCGGGGATGTTGATCGGAGAATTCTTGGAGGGGCCAGCGGAACTGGAGCCGGAGCTGTTCGCCGTGCTGCTTGCCTTCTCCATCGAGGAGGGCAGGAGCATGCCCCCAAGGATCTTCGATTACATCGCCGACCAGATTCTTGGGTACGACGCATACCTTACAAGCATGAAAGAGGAGGTCTGATCATGTGGATATTCACACCAACCGCCGCACTGTCAATCGTTCAGATGCAAGGCCAAGAGGACAAGCTGCTCATGGTCAGGTCACGCAGGCGTGACCACCTAGAAAACTTCGGGTACTCTGAAGACGAGATCATCGAGACCCCAGACAATGACTACCAGTTCAGAGTCATCAGCTCATACGAGATTGTCATGAAGAAGGTGATGAGCACCGTAGGCAAGATCGACTACGGTAACTTCAAGGACCGGGCAAAGAACGAGGGCCACCTTCCGGTTGACATGCTTGCCAACATATGGCAAACCACATTCAACCACCTCGACCAGAGAATATTCTGATACAATAAAGATCCTCCTTGATTAACCCCCCGCCCCGTGCAAACGGTGGCGGGGGGTTTTTCTTTTGGATCAGATCAGCCGCCGCCACGGCGTCCACCACCACCACCGCCGCTGCCGCTGAGTCCGCTGCCGCCGCCGCCATCTGCCTTCTTTAGGGACCGACCTTTGCGACCCTTGCCAGCGCTGCCACTCCTGCCTTTGGCTTTGGCCATGCCCTTGCCACCACCACCGCCAGCAGCTCCGCTGCCACCACCAGTTGAGATTGATCCTTGCATGGCTGCCGCCGTGCTTCCGCCAGTGTAATTGTCAGGCATCATTCGCCTCCATAATCAAGGGGCCGACGAAGCATGCCTTCGGCACTTTCGTTCTGGTTCATGGCCCGTGCAGTCTTGCCCCTGACGGGCACGTTGCCCGCCTTCAAAGAGGCCTCATATTTCTTACGCCCATCAGGGGTGTACTCAAACTCAGACACCTTGCCGGTGCTGGGGTTCATCGATGTTGGCATGGTGTTCCTTTCACTTGAGCCAATCAGGGACGCTGCTCTCAGAGGGAACATCCCTCCCAATGCCAGCCTCCCGCAATTCCTTGTCACGTCTTGCCTTCATCTTGGCAAGACCCCGTTCGTCTAGGTACTTGTAGCTGGGCCGTGCATCCGTGCGAGCGATGTGGCCCTGAATCACCCTGTCCCTGAAGCTGTCAGACTTCACCGCGTGGATATAGAAATCTCCGACAACCGCATCGAGCATGTCTCTCAGGTTCAAGCCATTCAGCTTTCCGAGATCGACAAGGTACTCAGCCAGATCGTCTGACATCTTGACCTCTCTGGTTGGGGCACGCTTAGTTCTCCCCATCAGCTTGGATCTCCCTTGTCAGAATCACAGCCTCCGCTTGCAGCGGCTTGATGATGTCGTCCCAATACTTTCGCTCACGCAGGATGTCAACGGTTGCCGCACCATCACGTTTCATCCGTCGCACGGTGTCACGCTTGGCCTTCTGCAACTCCTTGATCTTGTCATAGAAAGCCTTCGGAGTTCTTTCTGCAACAGTCGAATCCACCATCCGATCCATCTTGTCATAGTCACCAAGCTCAGCGTACTCCTTGATGTCAGCCTCGGCAGCCTGAGCAACATCCCTGAATTCGTAGTAGTCCTTCTGGGCATCCTTCTGCCTTGGTGCCGTCGTGAAGAACCGGCGTACCCCGGGGATCTCCACTGTCTCTGACAGTTCTTCGCCGGGGTAATACACTCCCATCCATGCATTCTGGAGCATGGTGCCGACTCGTTCGGATGTCCGCCATGCACCACTGAAGATATCGCCCAGCATGTACGTTGCAAACTCCGGCTGGAACGAAACGGCACCCTTCCTGACATCGTCGCCGCCTGTGATCTCATTGACAAACCCGGCCATTGACTTGGCCCACTCAGCAGTTGAGTCTCTGCCCATGGTTGATGGCACTGGTGAGGGATCAGTTGGGAACGGCTCGTTGTAGATGCTGTTGCCCAGCCAGTCCCTGTTGGTTGCGAGCGAAATTGTCGGGTCAATGATGTCGGGGGAAACGATACGCAGGGTAGATGACAATGCGTCCGAAGCACTCTCGGTGGAGATCACCTCTCCGCCAAGGGGGTTGAGGTTTGAGTAGCTTGCCGCAGCTGTTGCGAGCACGCCATCAAGCATGGTCTCTTTGCCCCTGAGGAACTTCATGAATCTGCGGCCAGCAACATATGGAATCATCAACCCGTAAGCAACCGGAACCTTGGCGTATGAAACTTCGTCTCCGTCTCCGGGCAGCTGAATGAATAGATTGGAATCTTTTTCCCAGTCAGGAATTTCATCCCAGTCAGACTTGAGGTTTCCATCGCGGTCCTCTTCATCCCAATCGTTCCAAAGCTCTGACAACATACCCGCCATGTAATACGCACCGAACACTGACGCTCCCGACTTGGACTTGAGTAGCCGAAGGGTCTTGGTTGATCCCTGAACGGATGCGTTAGCAAAGGCATACATCGAGTTGATTCCACGGCCAGCCGTGCCTGTCCGGCTGAAGTCAACCGTCAAGTCACGGGTGACTTGTACTGCCTTCTCAGGGTTGACTCCCGACTTGACCAGACTCCGGTAGGTGGCGAAGCGAACGCCATCATCGAACATGGTGTTGACGTGTTGCCAAGCGTCAACAAACTTCTTCGGGCTGAGTGTGATAAACCTGACAGTCTTGCCGCCAAGCGATCTTGATGTTGCCGATTCAGATCGCGTGATCTTTTTGATTGCATTGCGAGACTTGACCGGGTCTTGGATATCAAAGAACTCTTGCCGTGCCCCCAATGCCCGGTACTTTGCAAGGTCTCTTTTGAACGAGGCTGTGCCTCTACCCGTGAGGATTGTCCACCAAGCCCCGGCAAGGTTCTTGGTAGAACCAACAAGAATTCTGAGACGGTCAACTGGCGACAGCTTTCTTAGCTCACCATCTTTCATTCTTGCCAGCTGCTTGTAGTCACCAACTATGCTTGCCCCTGATGTTTGGTAATCACGGATAGGGTTTGTCAGTGTGAAGTCTGGGTTGCCAAACTGGGTGGAGAAGAATCGTTTCAGGGATGTGTAGTTGCTGGCGGTACCAAGGATCAGCCTGACAAGGGTGCCTTGCTGGGCTGGCTTGCTTCTGATTGCCTTGGCCAGATCCGGGTGGTTGATCTTGAGCAACACAGCTTCACCGTTCACCATGACCTTGAACACTGTCGGATCATTACGCCATGCTTGAGATGGGACCATGATGGTTTCACCTCTCGCATTTGTGGTGGCCTCCATGGGCGGCGTGAACCTGCCCATGAGGTTGTCGTCGTCAATCATCTCGGCAAGATTGAACAGCCTGCGGAGGGCCGTGTTCTGTTCTGCCTTGCGGATGATCCGGTATCGCTGGTCACCCATCGCGGCGACGCGATCAGCAAAGAACTTCTCGTCTCCGGCAAGTGCGTCAGTGTCACGCCCAGTCCTGCCCTTGAGGATGTTCGCCGGAACAATAAACTGCTCACGATCTCCATTGGCAACGTCAGTCTCAGTATCAAACGAGTTCCAGAATGGAACGTAGTTGGGGAACTTGGTTTTGAGGTTGGTGTATTCGGCCTCGGATATCAAACCTGTGTTGAAGGCGAGGCGAAGGTTCTGCTTACCTACCGAGGTAAGGTTGACGCGAAGGTTCTCAATCTTTTTGAAGTTTGGACGCTGCCTCATCTTGGCGATGATGGCGTTTGCCGCACTGTCAGAAAGCCCCGAGTCGATAGGCCTCTTTGCTGAGCCTACCTTTCTTGCACGCATGTCTGCATTAACATCCAAGGCGTGGACAGCTGCGGCGTACTCGCCGAACTCTCCCATTGTCAGCCCTTGCTTGGCTATTCCCTTGATCAGTGGCTTGACAAAGCGATCCGCAAACCTTCCAGACTTGAACGCCACCCGGCCGGGTATGTTTCTGAATCTGTTGAGGGCATCCACTTCCATATCTAGTGGCCCGTATGCTTCGATCACATCTCGCTGCAAGTAATCAAGCTCGATAAACTTGTCTTGCAAAGTACGCCTGACGCCCTTGCTTCTCCATTTGATCTGCTTGTCTGTCGGAGGAGAGAGTGTCGGGGCCACAGGCGGCGGGCCCTTCCGAGAGAACTCGGGCATCACGGGGATGTTTGCCGCCTCTTCCGGAGTCATCTGGACTTCTTCGATGTACGCTGTGACATCTCCCGCTACAGTCCGGTAGCCCGTCACCCGATAGATTGACCCGGGCATGGAAAGAACTTCCTGCTCCATCATGTCATGCATCGTGTCAGCTTTAGAACCCGGCACCACGGCGGTTGCACTCAGCGAGTTGCCTGATTCAATCAGCCAAGCCTGCATCTTGGACGCTGACAACCACTGACTGTCAGGTCCCGATCTTAGTTTTGCAGACTCATCTACGCCTACCGATCTCAACCGCATGGTCTTGTAGTCTTCCATGCCCAGCTGCCTGCCGGTCTGCGTTTTAATCTCAAAGAATGTGCCTTCTCCATACTCCCTTCCAAACCCTGCCGCAGAGCTTTCCGATCGAGACATAGAGGCTGGTGCCTGAGTCTTGAAGTATGACCCGGGCGGGAATTTCTGCTGCATGAGACTGGGGTCTGTCGGGGTTGAAGATCGGTAGACCTTGCCCTTGACTGGCACACCCTTGGACACAGCACCAATGAACTTGTTGTGAATAGCCGTGAGGTATTCAAAGATTGCCGAAACGGGCGTGTTCAATTCATTTAGCTTGTCATTAGTGATCGTGTTCCAAACAGAAAAGACCGTGTTGCGACGATCAATCATGGCCTGAACAGATTCATCAGTTGGCATTCCGTCGCCGTCATAGTCGTAATCATAGTCCTCATCTATGTAAGCGTCGGCAACAATGTTGCCAATGTGTCGAAGCACGTCGCCAGAGTTCTGGACCGAAACCTCTTCGCCTCCTGCGAACTCAATGCTCAGCCTTCCGTTGTACATGAACAGAGAATGCTCGCCCTCAAACCCCTTCCGCCTTTTCATGCCAAGGGAATCCAGCTCTTGAATTGACTCTTGTATCGATTCATCCATGGCTTCCATGACTTCATCGGCGGTTTCTTTTTGCGTCCGCGTCATGTTTTCAGCGATGTAATTTCTCTGCATCTCTGGGTTGGCATCCGGATTACCCAAGCCTTGGGTGAGGAAAGCGTTCACCCCCTTGTAAAGAGACCATCCCCGGCTTCCGTATCCAGCCAATGCGGCAGCACGGATAAGCGTGTAGCCGTGTGGAATCGAAAGAGATCCAACCCCTGTCTTTGTTTTGGCTTGATCAATGGGGTATTCAACTTCAATACCTCCAAGCTCTTGGTCTGCCTCTGGGTACGGCACATAAGTATCCGACGTTTGCAACACGCCGTCGGCTGCTTGGCCGCCGAGCCAGAAGTTAACAGACCACCGCTCGTCTTCTGTCAGAGATGACCACCACTGTGCGAATGGTACACCGGCTGACACATCGTCATTGATGAATGCCACACTAAGATCGATCGTGTCAAACTCAGATGAGTTGACATTCTTCAGCTTCTGCATTTCTTCAGCTGTCATCAGCGGCATACGTCGAGAGAACTCAACAGGCAGGTCAGACACTTGGTCCCTTGTCAGTCCTGTTTCGTTTTGGAACTGGTCTCGGTTGAAGCTGTACCCGTTCGCTTGGAGCGTCGCAAGGGCAGGGGCAGTGATCTCACCGAGTATCCTTCCGAGTATGCCGGATTGTCCTTCGGCAGAAATGTCAAGCCCGGAACCTTCGATGATTCCTCGGTATTCGTCTTGTCTGATTTCGTTGACTTCTGTTCGGAGGACTTCGCCTTCGACGGGGATTCCTGCATTGTTCATCTCCTGAGATATGTTCTTGAATGCCGACTCGATCTGCGAGTCTGACAATGACCCCGACTCGGGGTTGATCACAATATCAACGTAGTCAGAGTTGGGGGGTGATGTTACTTGAATGACCTCGGCACCCTTGACGGTTGGCATTGCAACGCCAGCAACGGTTGACGGGGTGAGCGGCGATCCGCTCTGCGTCTTGAGCCTGACAGTTGCCGCGTTACCGTCAGCAGTAAACCTGCTGACGTGCACTCGCGGCTGCATCATTCCAAAGCCAAGGGTTGCACCGAGCAGCTTGGCAGTGCTGTCACTGGTAATGCTTCCAAGCATGGGCACCATGGCAAACTGGGTGGTTGTCGCTCCCCCGGTAGTAACCGGGCCAGCAGTCAACGGCGTGTGCGGTATGCCCATGTCATTGAACAAGGACACAGTGCCATCAGTCTCTGTCACTGATGTGAGGATGCTTTGAATCATGTCAGAAGCAACAGACTCAGTCATGCCCATGCCGGGACCTGTCAACCCGGGCAATGACATCGATGGGGTAACCTCCAGCCTGAGCCGTGGGGCTTCCATTTCCATGACCTCGCCGAACTCTCTGGCCACTGCCTGACCCGACGCATAATCATGGGTGCCTCGAAGAACTTTCTCGTAAACGGGCACCTGCAAGTCCGGTGCTGGATACGCAGCATCCTCTGACAGCGTAGCCATCAGGTCTACCAAGTCGGCAATCTCGAACTCTGCAAACCTGAGTGCGGATTGCAACGTGCCAGTAGTCAGGTCTGGATTGTCCTTGGCAAAGTTTGCAATCAATCCCTTGTCAGTCTTCTTCTCGACTTCTGGGTATGGACCTTCTCCGGCCTTGGTGTAGAACCACTGGGCAGCTTGAATCTGATTGGGGGTCAAGCCCATCAGCTCAGGCTCCATGCTCAGCCGCTGTGTCAGGTACGAAGCGTACCGGAACTCAGTGTCACTGTTGAATATCTTGTCGAAGGTGAAGTTCCCGTTTCCGGAATTGAACTTGCCATGGAAGAAGCCATACGTCGCAGCCTGATGCCGGTCCTGAACACTGAAGGGATAGAACAGGTTGCGTGCACCTTCAGCAATAGACCCTGAGTAGGTACGAGTCTTAATTGCCCCGCCGGTCGGCGTACCATCAATGTAGAAATCAACAATAGTGTCTATCTGCTTGGAGGAGATAAACATCGAGGCCGTCTTGTCCTGCGTAAACTTGTTTCTACGCACGTCCGATCCCCGTGCGAAGTCTGCATCGTCGGCGTTCTTCTTGTACTTCTTGCCATCCTTCTTCAGGTACGGCCACAAGGTCAGCTTGAGTGCTTCCTTGTTCCACGGCTTGCCATCTCTCTTGTGCTCTCTGACAAGACGCATGATGTGGAGCGTGTCCGAAATGTTGTTCTCTACAGCCGACTGACTGCTTGTGACCCCGAAAACCATGGCGGCCTCGTTGACCAACCGTTCATCTCCAAGGGACTTGAAGAAGACGCCGAACTCTCGGTACCAATTATGGAACCCTCTCTTTGCAGCATCGACCGTCACCCGCTTCATCTCTGAGTAGTCAACCGGAGCCGCAAACCTATCGGTCCATTCTCTGTTTGCATGAATGACCGGGCCTCCGTCGCCAGTGAAGATGACAACGTCATTCTTCTTCATCAGGGATTCGATGGCACGTTCATCTGAGGTCTTGGCAACCTTGCCTTCAACATCTGTGACTGCTTTCTCTGCCCTATCGACAAAGCTGTTCGCTCTCTTCTGGCTCCACGGTGCCGTCTTGGTGACCGACATCTTGACAACCATTTCGCCAGACACAGGCTTGGGGGACCCCGGCATCTTGGCAAGCTGGGCAGCGGTTGGGCTTGGGTCGGATTCAAACAGCTTGGACATTGTTCTTTCAACCACACCAGCAGGAGAGAACTGCTCAGACTCTCCGCGAAGCTCCGTCATTCTGCCAGCCGACCCACTCTTCGATGTTGCCCAGTATGAGCGGGTCTCCTTGTAGATTTCGCGTATCTGAAGTGCGGTCTCTTCGGTGACCTCGAACCCAAGCGGGGCGAGCCTCTTGATCACGGTGTTGATTGACGGCTTGTCGGATTTGATGATGTCCCGGGTCGCCATCAGCACGGCCAAGTTCTTCGGGCTTGGGTTGTTTCTGACAACCTCCATGTCGAGGGTTCCGTCGAACCATTCTTCGGCAAGTTCAAACCTGCGTGACATTTCAACGTCATCTACAACCGGCGGCATGTTGACATCGGGAGAGCTTGGCAGTGTTTCGCTGCCACGCTCCATGTTCTGGACTACGCGGCTGACAATCCTCACGTCCTTCTGGCCGCCCAGCTTGTTGGCCACACGTCGAAGCCTACCCAAGGCGTTTCTGACTCGACCTCGATCCATGAAGAGCGTGTCGATTCCACTCCTTGAAAGCGAAAGGAAGTCCGTAAGCGACTCCGCCCTAAGCTCGCTTGCGTATTCTGCTTCGCTGATTTTCCCAGCCTCGAACAGGTCGCCCAGCTTTTCAATTCTTGCTTGGGTTGATCTGGTAGCAAGTAGGTGAGCAAGCATTCTGTCTGCATCAGACTTGATGTCTTCACTGGTACCAGCAAGCCGGTCTTCTGAAAGGTGCACATTTTCATGCAGCACAGCTTGAAGCATTGACCGTTCATATGCTTCTTGGACCCTTCGCTCTTTCATCCCTCTCTTTGCAGCGACCGAAGAGATCGCTTCTTGCACATTCGGCTCGACCACAATGAACATGGTGTCGCTGTTTCGGCTGTTGATCCAGCCGTTGTGTGCAGGCCTTCCGCTTGCAGAGGTAACAAAGACCACGGTCCTGCTAAGCCTCGTTCTTGCGTTCTCAGCAATTTCTCTTTGGCCCTGAGTCAGCGTCTTGATTTCTTCGTCGGTCATGGCACGGTAGTCCGTGCCTT
>Ga0208666_1000734_pt1 | contig 15011 bp, 20 predicted proteins | sample 5B_taG_FD_184078 | JGI IMG/M metagenome (GOLD analysis project Ga0208666, IMG submission 184078) | Marine viral communities from the Subarctic Pacific Ocean - 5B_ETSP_OMZ_AT15132_CsCl metaG (SPAdes) (version 2) | ecosystem: Environmental > Aquatic > Marine > Oceanic | place: Pacific Ocean...
GCCGTCCCATCAAGTCAGCAAGTGAGGCTACCATCATCGGTAACGATGTGTTCCTCAGAGGTGAGATTGAGTACTATGACTTCGCAGATCCAATCGTGACAGCTGGTAGAGCAGAGTCAGAGAAAGGTAGAGCCAAGAGAACTACCAGAGGTGAGAAGTACAACAAAGCTGTAAACAGATTCAAAGGGTTTAGCGAGAGAGTTCTGGGTGTAACCTACGAGACCAGAGCGGAACTCGAGACTGCATACGACAATCTGCCTGTACAATCTCAAGTAGCTCTGGACAAGAGCGAGTACGCTAAGAACCTGCAAGACAATGAGGTTCGAATGAAAGCCTCTAGAAGACTCAGAAAGACTGCTGGTAGAGCTGCTAGAACATACGAAGGAGGTGTAAGGAAAGCCATCTTGGATAACCCAGAGAACTACATCTCAAAGCAAAACCTCAAGGACGCGAGGGCTAAGCTCGAGTCAATGAGTGTTCAGGAGCTCGTGGACATCATGACTAACGATGCTCTCGGTAGACTTCAGAACAGAAACGATGACTTGGGTGTGCTTGCAGTTAACGAGCTGATCTCAAGAGCAGTAGCTGACGGTGATCTCGACAGAATCCCCGGCCTCATAGAAGAAGCCGCTAAGATTGGCACCACTGCTGGACGACTGCTGAGACACTTCAGAGAGATCAAGAGCTCGACCCCTCAGGGTATGTACCAGATCTTCATGAAAGAAGTTGAGCGAAGAGGTAACACCTTGTCAGACGATCAGAAGAAAAGGCTGACTCAGATGACTACCACTTTGTTTGATCTTCACCAGAAGCACGAAGACCTTATGAAGCGAGCCATCGCTGGTGAGGACGTAGAGACTGAGTTGAAGAGCATTACTGATCAGGCTCTCAAGGCTGAGAGAGATCTGAATACGTTTGCGAACGCAGTGATCGAGAAAGGCTGGGGCGACCTGCTCACACAGCTCATCCAAGGTAACCTGCTGACCCCAATGTCACAGATCACCAACGTGGGTGCTAACATGATCAACGCACTTGGTAAAGGTGTTGTGGATGCGATAGCGCTTCCTGTAGAGAGATTGATCAACCTGTTTGGTATTGACTCTCCGATCAAGAGAAACTATTCGCTCAATGCTTACATGTATGGCATACGTAAGTTCGGTTCTGGATTCGTAGAGGCGCTCGATGAGATCTATACTGGACAGACTAAAGACGTAACTGAGTGGAGAGTAGAGCGTGGCTTTGCTCCATTCCGATCACTGAAAGCTGCGATGGGCAAGGGAGATCTGCCTATGGGTCTTGACGGTAGGTCAAACCTAAGCCAACGAGTCAAGCTGTTCGTACAGGGTACGCTTGGTATTCCAGCTGAGACAATGTTCCGATTCCTGTCCCTCGGTGATACACCATTCCGCAGGGGCGTAGAAGGGATCGAGCTGTACCAAGCCGCCCTAGCTCAAGGTCTTGAAGGTCAAGCACTTAAGAACTTTATTAAGTATCCAGACAAGAGAGCCCGAGAGCTGGCTGAGCGTGAAGGTAGAAAACTGACCTACCAAGAAAGAACAACAGGTTCTGAGATTGCAGAGCAGTCAATCAACTTCATGCAAAGAATGCTTGCGAAAGGATTCGGTGTGCTGCCGGGAGTAAACGGTGAGGCTGTAGGTAAGTTCCTCGTGAGATCATCTGTACCATACGTTCGCACCCCAGCCAACATCCTGATGGATACGCTGACATTCGTATCACCATACGTTGCAGGCGTGAGAATCATGAGCGACCTGAAGAAGAAGGATGCTAGATCAGCAGCCCAGAACTTCGGAAAGATCGTAGTAGGAAGTATGGTTACTCAGACCGCAATGGTCCTGATCAAAGAAGGATTGATATCAGGTGCCGTAGAGTGGAATGAGGATGAGGAGAAGAACTTGGCATACGATCAGTTCCCACCAAACTCTATCAACATCTCAGGATTGAGAAGATGGATAAACGGTGAGAGCACAGAGAAAAGACCTGACGATCAGTTCATTAGCTACAACAAGCTGGGTATTCCGGGTACCATTATGGGTGCCATGATAAAGGGTGCAGACAGAGATGAGATCAGAAGCAGAGAGTACGAGGACTTTGGCTTCTTGCACCACGCAGTTACAGATTCATTTGGATTGGGACCATTCAGCTCAATCTCACACATGATGGATCAGTCGTTCCTGCAAGGTGTAAACAACTTCATGGAGATCCTGACCTCGACAGATCCTGATGACTTCTCTAGCGCATCTGAAAGATGGTTGGCTAGTACATTCAAGTCTGTATCTGCCATCCCACTCCCGAACACCTTGAGCGCTTTGCACAGAGCTGAGAGAGAGTTCCTCCCCGACACTCGTATCACCAAGGATATGAGCTACGGCGAGAGACTGTACAAGAGACTGGAGTACATCGTGAAGGACAGAACCTTCGGTGCAACAGACATCCCTGTAAGAGTGAACTGGAAGGGTCAGCCAATCGAGCAGAACCCAAGAGGAAACATGGGTTGGACTTACCAGCTGTTCGATATCACTAAGCTAAGAAAGGGTGAAGACGATCATGTGTCACAGGAGATGTTCAGACTGTTCGAGCAACTCGAGGCTGTCCCTGATGTAGTTGGTACTCCGGGCTATGCTCAGAAGAGAAAGATCAATGTGCCAAACATGACGACTAGAAAAGCTAAGATGGCTCTGAAGCGTGCTGGCCTTGACGATCTAAACTTCCTGAAGGACGGAGCGTTCTTGGATGAGAGGGTGTACCTCAACACTGAGCAACTGAACAGACTCATGGCCGTATCAGGAAAAGCTAGATACGCAGAGATCGAGGAGTTGATCACCAGCCAGAAATACTTTAGACTGAGCGATCAGGAAAAACTGGAAGCTCTCAATGAGCTGAACCAGAATTACAACAGTCAGATAGAAATAGAAAGAGGCAAGTTGAGACCTCACTCTATCGAGCTGGTTAGAATCATGCAAGAGATCTACGATGGCAGAGAAGAATAAGAAGAAGTTCAAAGACACTAAACTGGGGGCGTGGTTAGGAACCAACGCTCCCAAGGTGCTTGATGTAGTGGGAGATCTGCTGCCAGATCAAGGCGCTCTGGGTGTGGTGAAGAACCTGATTCAAGGTGATCCAGACTTGGAGCCAGCACAGAAAGCTGAGTTCGCACGTATGGCATTTGAACTGGAGTCTGCTGACCGTGCGTCTGCTCGTCAGCGTGAGATAGAGGTGGTGAAGGCTACCGGAAAGGTAGACTGGATGATGATGGTTACTGGAATGGTAGGGTTGCTGTCATTCCTGTTTACGATCTACGCTGTCGTATACATTGAGTCTGTGCGAGAGAACGAACTATTCATCCACCTGATGGGTATGATTGAAGGTGTCGTTATCGGAAATATCTTCGCTTACTATTACGGAGCTTCCGTTAAGAAGGACAACTAGGTATAGCTGGCTAATCCAGCACTGATCTATCCGTTTCAAAACGGTAGGTCTTTATCTAAACATTCTTCGGAGCAGTAGCTCGCAGAACAATGAGTACCACAATAGTAGCACTCATGCTCTGCGAACAGCTCCATTTGTTCTACCTTACTGGGCATGCTCCTGTATCGCAATCGGCGATGTCAATGTCATCCATGTTAAGGTTGTCAAGTGACGTGATCGGAGTCACGTTCTCTTTCATCTCCAAGTAGCGAGCCTCGGTAATCTCCTCCAGAGGAGCCTGATCAAACCCGTGGTCGCTGTGTAGGAGGAAGGAGACAGACTTCGTGTTCACGTAGTTGACAACCAACCATGCCTTGATTGCGTCGAGCTCTTCCTTTCGGTAGTAGATGGTCACCGATACTGAGTTGTCGCTCCATTCTGCTTGCAGTTTGCGGATTACGTTCAGCTGGTCGATGGCAGTCATGTCATCAGCGAACATAGTTCCAGCAGGGAACTGGCAGGGGAACTCGACAACGACAGTAGAGTGATCCTCTGTGCCGTCAAAGTTTCTTACATACTCTACGAAATACCCATTGTTCCTAGCCACCGATGCAAGTTCACTATCTGCCGCCATTCGGATTCGTCTAATGTAGTACTGACTGTATCCGGGGTGAGCTCCGGGAGTAACACCAGCAAGTAGAGACAGCGTTCCACTTGGCTTGACTGTAGTGATCTTAATTGATTCAGGAAAATCATGGTGAGAAGAGTATTCTTTATCGTATGCACGAAGGTGGACGTATACATCTGACAACCAGCTACGTTGCTCATCTGTAGCTTGCAGGTATCCTGTCACACCAATGCCCATACGCATGTTAGCGTGTACAATATCCTCGGTCTCCTTGACAGCACATGGGATAGCGAGGCTATGCTTGTTGATTCTGTACAATAAGGTAGCAACTTTCTTGAGTTCTTCTTTGCTCTCAATGTTTGGGAGATAGATCTCAGCCAGACAGCAGGTCTCGAAGTTGGCAAGCGATTGCTCAGCACAAGGGTTGTACCCCATCACATCAGGGTCAGGGTACTGGGTCTCACCTGTACGTCCTTGAATGCGTGAAGAGGCGAGGTTGATCAAGCCGTATGGCTCACCGTTACCTTTGTACCCTTCCCAGAACTCATCGGGCAGAGTAGTGATGTCCTCACAGGCAACAGAGTTGTTGCTCATGGCTCTCCAGTTTGGGATACCACCCAAGTCCCAGCGCTTAGCTCTCAGGTACTCCAAGTCATCGTGATCACCGATAGCAATCTGAGCTGATCTGCGGACATTTCCTGCCACTACAATCTTCCCGATGATGTTCATGATGTCGAGGCAATCAATAGGGCGCAGACGCTTCCCTGATCGCTCGTTGAGTATGCGGTTGATCTCCAGCATTCCCCACACCAGATCTTCTGGTCCAGAGGCTGTCCCTCCAAATCCCTTGATCGCAGATCCCTTACCACGAATGAGGTGAGTTGCGAAGGTGAAGTTGTTACCAGTCTCGAAGCTTGCTCTGAGCACACGATCCAGAAGCTCCACCCATCCCTCACGAGAGTCAGGCACGATGAAGTCAGCGTCATTCTCATCTAGACGAGTGACCTTCACCTTACGCTTCACCTTGGGTAACTGGTATACGTGCTCACGTTGGATGTTGAATCCTACACCGGACCCAAGCATCAGCATCTCGAAGGCCCAAGTAAATGGACGAACTGGATTGTCCACTACAGTGAAGGCACAGTTCTGCAATGATGGTAGGCCAAGCCTATCAACAGTCTTGGTACCAAGCTGCCACAGGAAGCGGCCAGCTACAGTACCCTTCAGGTTGAGCATCATCTCACGGATGTTTTCCTGTTCTTGTGTACTGAATCCACACTTGAGCTGCTTATTGCAAGCTTCGATTACACGTTCTACAGTGTCTCCCCACTCTTCTGTCTTGCCGTTCTTCAACGGTCGAGAGTAGGTACGTTTGAAGGTAGGGTAGCCCACCTCTCCCCAAGGGATAGTTTGTTTCTGAGTCATAAGTTTCGTGAAAAAAGGGACGACTAATTTACGGTATATCTTTGATATCTCGCAAGTCGCTAATTAACAATACATTACCGTCAGCCTTTTGTTTGAAGTCGTCATCGTTATACCCAACGTCCTTCAGAGACTGACCCTTTTTAAGTGCAACAGACTTCTCCATGAAGTCCTTCTTGGTCATCCACCCGAGTATCCAAGCTCGTAGCTTTGGCTTCAGGTTTACCTGACAGAAGATATAGATGTCACACCTTTGGTGCTCGCTAGTAGCAGCGATGTGGCAGGTATATTCGCCACGGGGTTTCACCGTTCTCTGCTTAGTCTTAACGTCTACAGACAGCGGATCATTAGACAGGGGAAACAACCACATGTCGTGGTCCTTCGTAGAATGAAGTTGAACATCTCCGATGTAATGCTCAACGATCAGCTCACCAATGAACCCAGCAAGATTGCCCTGACCTTTGCGAATGCTATTCTTGATAGCACCCATACGGTCAGCCATTACTTGTGCTTGTTCTAGGATTTCATCGGTGACTTTTACCTCAACCCAGTTCATCCTTCTCTTTGAACAGTTCTTTAACTAGGTCCAGCTCCAGCCTGATGTAATACTTCAGGTCGTGTATGAGGTGACCGAGATCTTCCATGCTGACATCCGGCTCCCCTTTAGGGTGGATCTCATCATAGAACTCTGTAACTGCTTGCCCCATGCGGTTGCATGCAGCGAACAGTCTCTCACTTAGATCGTTCATTCTTGATTATTTCTATTGCTTCGACAACTTGCTGCGTGTTCTTACAGATAAACAGCATCGGTAGTGGTTCGTCTAGCTCAACAAGGTGTTTCAAGAACAGCTTCCATCTCATAGGAAAGTCGTGGTGTGAAGGTGTGTACCCTTTGGTCTCAATGATCCAGCTCCCATCCTTGGCTACGAAGTCAGGTGTATACCTGATGGGTAGCACCATGCTGTTGCTTCGATCGGAAAGAGTTTTCTTCTTGGCGGTCATCTTGTGGTACACGCCTTCAAACCTAAACTTGTCTACGAGAACATATTCCTTCTCTTCGTAGTTGAATGGGAGCTTAGATTCTCTAAGCAAGTCCGCACAACTCTTCTCTAATCCGCTCTTGTACTTTCCTAGCTGTCGCTTTTTAGCAGACTTTCGTCGGGTCGTTCCCGCCTTTCGTCTTTTCATGCATGGAAAGGTACGGTTTAATCAATGAAAAAGTTCTCCATTTCCATAGTAATTCTCATCTGCTCATCTGGAGTGTGCTCGATTGGATCGTACAATTCCTTGAACGTGCTGGTCAAGCGGTAGCCTGTGCCTTGTGTATTGAAGCGGAATCGAACAGGATCATCCCACGGTGTAGGCTGACCTCCGGTCTCCGTCTCACGCACCTTGCGAACGTGGATCTCTGCGGTGCGCTTCATGTCATTGTCAGGAGCTTGGACCTTACGGTGGATAGTGATGAAGCAGTCTGCCCTGTTAACAAACTTACCACCGCCTTCGGTGTCCTCAGCGAATGGCGCTACTGGCAACCCGTCATCACCCTTGCGGCGCTGAGCCTCGGTCACTGCGTGGGCATTGAGCCACACTGCAACGTCATGCTTGTTGCTGAATGTCAGGAACTCTGACGCTGCTTCGTAGTGATACTGATGCTCACTCACCTTGCCGGGGTCAACCTTGAGTGAGTTGTAAGGGTCAATGAATACAGCATCTGCATCCTGTTGACGTAGGATCTTCTCCAAGAAAACCATGATGTCTGTGTAGGTGTAGGTCTCACGATTGCTGATGACAGTGAAGTGTTGCTGAACCCACTTGTATGCGAACTTACGCTCGGCGTATGACATCATACCAGCCTTCTTGTTGCAAGCAAACTCCATGAGCTTCATCTTGATGGAGGCAGTCTTGTTCTCTGACGAGTACACAACCCATCTCCAGTCGTGACGAATGGCTGCGTTGACCATCAGGTACAGGGCGACTGTGGTCTTGCCCACGTTGCTATGCCCGTTCATCACTAGGAACTCTTTCTTGTAGCGGAAGTACTGATCGAAGTTCTCGTCACCAGTGTCCAACCCTACCTCGATCTTTCCTTGTGCGTAGTCGTCGATCCATCGGAAGTCCTCATCATCTGATGAGACAAACGACATGTCACCGTCATTGATCAGAAGCTCACGCTTTGCGTCCTGCTCTGCGTCGATGGTGTCACGCAAGGGGTCCAGCTTACCCTTCTCAATCCCTTCGATGATCGTTCTTCTGGCATGCTGCTCATCATCAACATCACGCTTTGATATCTCACGGAACAGGACTCTGACAACCTCCTCTTCCTCCATGCGTCCGGCAGCAACAAATCCACCACACAGTCTCGCGGCTGCAAGAAGTGTCGCATGCTTCTGCCCATCCTCTGCCTGACGTATCATACGTGCAGCGAGGTTAAGCTTCATGTAATCTGTGTACTCACCAGTAACCTCGACTACCTGCTTCTCTGATTTCTCAGAGGCAAATGCACCGAAGGGTCGGCTCGATGGGTTGACAATGATCTCAGGGTCATAGCTCTCGAAGCATGCACGAGACTCATTGATACCTGACTCATCAACCTCTAGGTTGTACTGCTTCTCGAAGTATGTGCGGAGCGCTCGGAAGTGATCACGGTGTCGCTCTGGGTTGGTGACTCTGACGAGTGCCTTGAGTCCGTCACCAGATGGTGAAGTCCAGCAAGCGTAGACGTGATCGTCAGCACCGACAAAGCCTTTGCTCTCGTTAACGTCCACATGATCGAAGTCCAAGACGATGAGTCCAGAGTGTTCGAACAATGCATCATCTGCTCTGCGAGTGAACTCACCGCTGAAGCATACGAGCGGGAGGCTGTTCTTGAGGGACTTGTCCCCCGAAGTTCTGTACTCTTCGATCTGATGTCTGCTCTTGCCATCACGTATACGGTTGAGCGCCGTGGTCACATCAACATGGTGTGGCTCGTCAGGCGCTTTAATGTCTTTGAAGAATGTTACTTGCATAGCTCTTCGATTTGTTTCTCATACCAAAGCGCTTTATGAAAGTCGTCGTGGGCATTCGAGTCGGGCTTTCTACCCGCTCTCATCCGGTACTTGAATGCATTCAGGCGACAGAAACTGATGTATGCTTCTTCTCCAAAGCAGTCTATCATCATCTGCCAGACTTCTTTATCTCCTTGCTTGTAGTGATCAGGGTTTATGTTATCGTAACTCATTTCAATGCTTGTTTACTTTGACGTGTTAGGGGTGTCTTCTCTAAGATCTTCTTGATCATGATCTGCTTCTTGCTCTTGTACTTCTTACCGTACAGTCTCTCCTCTAGCATACGCATCATCTTCTTGTCGTTGTTCATGATGCCACCGGGTGTATCGTGGATACTGACCACCCATTCCTTTGCGCTGAAGGTGCTGCGGTTCTTCTTGTACGAGAGCTGCACGATCATGTAGTATATCATCGGTGACTCATCCATAATATAGGGGAAAAGAAACCCCGCCGAAGCGGGGTCTCATACCTAACATAAACCAAAATCAGAACGGAAGATCTCCGTCCGACTGCTCGTTCTGGCGAGCCATTGCAGCCGCTCGTCTCTCCTTCGCAGCTTCGCTGTTGAAGTTGTAGACGGAGCCACAGGCTTTGCCGTTCTTGCTCATGAACAACTTGATACGAGCGTTACCGCCCTGACCTTTGTCGTCACGGGGTGTGACGTAGTTGTCCATGATGTCTTTCAATTCGTGATCTTTCAGCTTGATAGTCCAGCTGATCAGTTCACCTTGTTCGTTGTAGACGGGATCATCAACCCATCCGATCAATTCCGAGTCGTACTTTTTGTCGCTCATCTTATTGGGGAATTTAAAAATTTACACTTCGAACTCCTCGAAGAAGATGGTTGGTTTCTCATCTTCATTCAGGAACTTATGGATGCGCTTGACCGCATCTTGAAACTTCATCTCACCAGTGAACAGGGTGTTCTCTGTACACTTGATGAGAGCAGGTAGGTAGGGGTAGGTCTTCTCTTGCGCCACCCAGTAGAAGTCCTTGATACCAAAGACGGTCGAGTAGATGTACGCTTGGATGTCATACCCAAAGTCACGGACACTATACCGAAACTTACTGACAGACTTTGTTGACTTGGAGTCAGTGATGTACCCATCACCAAGGCAGTCGAGGAATCCCTTGACCCGAACAGGTCCGACAGATGTCTGGATGTCTTCGTTGAACTCCACCTGATAATCACCCGTCATGTGGGATCGGATCAGGCCGCACTCGTGAAGACGCTCGATCATTTCGTTCGCCATCTTCCAGTCATCTGTGCTACACAGGATCTTGTCTGAGGCTGAAGCTTGCTCAGCCATAAACGCCTTGCGATCCCTGAACTCGTTGGTCATCTGAGGACGCTTTGAGTTGCGTGTCTTCTCGCTGCAAGCATCGAGTATCTTCTCGTTAGACATGACGATGTAAGTGTCCATCGCTTTCTCGCGCTCAAACAAGAGCATGTCATACAGTGTCCCGAAGTTCAGAGCATCTGACGTGTAGCGAAGCTCGCCCTTCATGTAGCGGTCGAACTGAGCTATGTCGGTCAGAGCCTGTTTGATAGAGGAGTACGACAAGTGAGCCTTGTCGTACCTCTCATGTAGCTGTGCCGACAGAATCATCGCACAAACTTTTGCAGCCCAGTCTTCTGCTTGGCAGTCAGAGCATCACCGTACTTCTCGATGATAGCATCGAATGCTTTCTGCTTGTTGGTCTGCGACTTGATGTACGCAACTGCCTTATCCATGATGTTCTCACGGAGCTCGTCAGCAGTATCTTGGATCTGCTTACCGATAGACTTCTTGGCTGCGGTCGGTTCCTGCTGAGCGATAACCTTCTGGGCTGCGGTCGGTTCCTGCTGAGCGATAGCCGTCTCAACTTCGTTGGCCGAAGCAATGCTGATGTCGATACCGATACCGAGCATAGCCAGCGCACGTCCTACGGCTGATGTCTCACAGTTCTCCACGAAGGAGGTCTTGTTGATCATGCCGTTAGCCTTGAGCTCGTGAGCATGCCCCTGTGCTACGGCCATACCGTCAGCGTTGGTGATGGTGCAGCGACACAGCGCCTCATCCGAGGTGAGCATAGGGAACTCTGTTTGGATGGCCCAGCCATCATACTTCTTTTCCAGACGGAAGAACTTGATACGCTCGTTTACTTCGACGTAGTCCTTGCCTTTGATCTTGGTGGTCTTGAACTTGTAGGTACTCATTAAATTGTGATTTGCTTTGTTACATGTGCCTCCATCAGACCATCTGTGAGGTACTTGTTATAGTATTCTGCGAACTCAATCGCATCAGACTCGTAGGTGAAAACGCCAGCAATCAACGCTGGTACTTGGTTGTGCTCTGTTCTCCGGTCTAAGTAGACAACGTATACGTCATCCAATCTCAACGCCGTCCGCAGCCAGCTCTTTAATCCTCGCATCATTTTCTTCTTTCTTCTTGAGGTATTCGTCAATCTGTACTTGCAAAGCATCTTGCTTCTGCTTCAGGTAGGCGATCATGTCATCGAGGTCACCCACCAGTGCTGATCCAACGATAGCCTTGCACTTCTCGTAAGTCTTCTTGTAACCGCTCCACGTCTTGAGTTCATCAGCGTGGTGCTTACAGTGGTGGATGATTGTTGAGTGATCTCGATTCACATAAGCCTTGATCTGCTCGTACTTCATGCCATGCTCTCGCATGACGTTGGATAATGCTGTACGGGCCTGAGACTGATGTGTAACTCTGGAGTTATCTCGTCTGAAACCGAGCTCCTTGTAGTAGATTTTGATGGCATCTAGGATGTCCTGTCTTGCTTCTTTCATGTGCCGATGCAAATGTATTAAAGTGTTTAGGTAATTCCAAATTTCAGAAGAGCAAATGTCCCCATCGGGTGGCAGCGCAGATGGCTGCCGTGATCCCAGCAGCGGAGGCTAGGCTATACACCACACCCCAGACCAGCCCATTCTCAAAGGACTGCTTCTGGATGCGTGATACAATGTGGACTTGGTCTTCAGTGAAGTTTAATGGGTCGATCATGACTGAGCGTTTAAGTGAGCCACCTTCCACTGTGCGACCATGTTGTTGTAGTCACCACAGCGGTGCTTGTTGGGAAGCAAACTGTTTCGCATAGCCTTCTTGAAGGTTTTGCTTGGGCTGAACTTGCCGTACTTACCCTCATCCCAGTTCGTAAGAACTGATCGTAATGCCCGAACCAGTTTTGATCTGGTATAGAAGTCAGGCCCAACGACTTTCAAAACATTGATGATCTCTGCTGTAACCATCTGCCCGAACTCTTCGTCCAGCCTGTAGGTGTTATCCTTGATGTAGCGAACAGGGCTATTGATCTTAGTCCTATCCATGTAGATCTCGGAGACAGCACCCAACAGCTTCCAGCTTTTCTCCTCACCATCGTGAGTGAATGTCAGGGAGCGATCCTCGCTGAAGATATCCTCCAGTCGAATGTAATCCTCTGACCCAGACTTAGCATGGGCACTGATGTGATCCATAGCACCCCACTTCTTACTGGTTTGCAACTCAATGACGTGAGACGTATCCCAACCACCAACACGGGTTGCTATAACGTAGTAAAGGTTAGGCACACCCACAGACTTAGCTGCTGCTACTCTGTGCTGGCCGTCTATGATCACCATGTCAGGGGTGACAACGATGGGTACAGTGAATACACCATCCTTCTCAAGGATCTCCTCAAGGGATTTTTGTTTCTCAACTCTGCGGTTAGAGAACTCTCCTTCAAACTTGAAGGTGCTTACGTTGCCAAGCTTGGCATACTTTAATTCTACTTGTTTCATGTCTCTATTGGTTTGGGTTTAAGTTCAAACTTATCCTTCAACTCGTTGTAAACTCGCTCGGCATCAATCATCATGTCACCACTTTTAGTCGGTGTAAATTTCCAAGCAAGTATCCCAAACAATTCGTCCCACACTTTGAATTCCGCTCGGTTCTGTTCTTCTGTAAGTTTCATCTCTCTATTGGTTTAATTGTGTCAAGGGCAGGACTCGAACCTGCAAGGAGACCTGATTGTATAGCCGGCACTCTACTTTATCATCTCCTAGATGGACGCACTCAGTATTTGTGTTTTCTCATGGCGTTTACCATTCCGCCACCTTGACAAGTTCATCTCTCTATTGGTTTGGTACTAAGAATCTAAAGTTCGTGTTCTTCGTAATCGTCGAAAGACTGTAGGATTTCCAGTAGTCGCTTGGGGGTTAGTTTGTAATAGTCCATTGACTCCCAACAACCATGTTTGCCACAATCTGCAATAAAACGTAGCTCGATAATAGGCTCCTTACCATCCTCCACCAATGAAGGTTTCTTAATACTAACCTCGTATACTACGTCTTCTTCTTTTTTATACAATAAACTCATCTCTCTATTTGTTTGGGTTAAAAAGCCCCCCGAAGCCGCTGAGCAACGGGGGGTTTTTACACCTAGTAAACTCCACGAAGAGAGTTAAAATGCAGCCGCTTGTAGGTGGGCTGCGTTAACCTTGGTACTCCCGACAGGATTCGAACCTGTGGCCGTCTGCTTAGAAGGCAGATGCTCTATCCAGCTGAGCTACGGGAGCAGAAGAAGGGCTTTGTTTCTCAAGGTCTCACATCGAAGAGAAGAACCTGTTGCAGGATCTCCCTGCACACCATGCGCCCTTCAGTGGTCAGCCGTTGCCGACCTGCTTTTTTACTGCCCACCAATAGTCCATGTATGTGACCATTGCTTCAGCAGTGCTGAGCATTCTGTTCTTTAGATCATCGAGTGCCTCAACAGTCTTGGGGTCATCACCGTGCCTGTCCTCGATGTAAGCTGACATTACTTTCCTTGCGTGTTTCAGGAAGTCTTGCATGAGGGCTTCCGGTTCTGTCTCCACCCACTCAGATACGTCGAGTGAGATGAGGTCTTCCATCGCAAAGATGTAGGCAAGCTGCGCTGACTTACTGTCAGAATCGCCATGCCGATCTTCAATAATCTTGTGTGCTTGTTCGTTAGTCATTCAGTATTTCCTTGACAATGATCGTACTGCCTACGATAGACCTTGCATGAGCAAGCATTTCGTTTGAGGTTACACAGTTGTCACCGCTGGGTGCTGTGTAGAAGTAGAGAAATTCTGTTTCTTCGTTCATATTACCAGTCCAACTAAAAATGAAATGATTGAGATAGCTACTCCGTAGAGCGCAAGTAGGGCAGCGCCTGCTGCTGCGTGTTTATACTTGTCGTTCATCGTGATTGTCCGTACTTGTTCATACCTGATAGAGTTGGTGAGGCTAAGCCTCGCTTCATTGGCTTGCCGCAGGATGGGCAGGGAATGACCTCATCATCTCTGACGAGATCCTCCCTGCGCTCACCACATGCTGGGCAATAGTGGTCTGCAATCTTAAGCATGTTTAGTTCTTTTTTCGAGAAAGTCCATGATCTTCTCTGCCATCACTTCGGCTTGGCCTTGGCTCATAATAACCTCAACCTCACCCTCTACGTCTGAAACAGTAATGTCGCAACCGCTGCAATCTACATCCATGTCTTTTGGGAATTGGATGTATACGTCCTCGAACCATGAGCAGGACTCAAGGATCGATTGGATATCCATTCTAAGATGTACGTCATTGAAGTCCAGCTGAGGATATACCTCTTGAGGCTTTTTAAGCAGTTCCTCCTGAATACAGGCCAGCTCAATCTTAGCGGCTGAGATCAGGTCGGTGTTACCGAATACCTGTCCGAGATGCGAGAGCAGGTCTGAGATTGCACCCTCACTGGGTAGGCTGAGCTGTGGTGCTACTGGGTTTGGCTCTTGCGGTTCGTTGCCAAAGGTAGACTTGAGAACCAGTTTGTCTTGGCCTTGCGGCTGGGTGTTTTGTGGTGTACTTTCCATGTGATTGTTTTTGAATGAATGTGAATTATGATTTACCGGAATCGGTCCTACAAAGATAAGGAACAGTTTCCGTATTTCCAAATTTGTTTTGCCCCGAAGGGACTAGACAAAGCAGCGGCTTGAACAGTGGTGCTCTGGTGTGCCTTGGTGGGCAACCGCCGCATACTTTGCAAAGGTAGTGGGTGAATGTGACATCTGCAAATGAGCGTCACCTGACTTACCAAGGTTTAACCTTTCGGATGTAGCAACTCAGGACTCTATCTACATGATTCTCAATGGCTTGCTGATCGTCTTCGAAATGGATGGCTGCCTCCACTACGTACACTACACTAGCCACAAGTGCTTGATAGTGATGCTCTTGCATCACGCATCCTGCATTGATGCTTGAACGTGATGGCTCTTTTGTTGATAAGTCCCAGCCAATGGCTGCTGCGAACTCCTCGATTGACCCGAATGATCCGGGGCTGAACGGGATGTTATCCCGCAGGTCTTTAGTCCTTCCCATGTTATGTGGTTTAGTAATCCTCTGGATTTAGTTTGTGATCTAATTCATTATCGAAGTCAGGGAACAGCATAGCTGTGCCGGGATCGTTCCAGTCCAAGTACCATCCGTACTTCTTCAGAAGATCTTTGAA
>Ga0208666_1000740_pt1 | contig 14948 bp, 15 predicted proteins | sample 5B_taG_FD_184078 | JGI IMG/M metagenome (GOLD analysis project Ga0208666, IMG submission 184078) | Marine viral communities from the Subarctic Pacific Ocean - 5B_ETSP_OMZ_AT15132_CsCl metaG (SPAdes) (version 2) | ecosystem: Environmental > Aquatic > Marine > Oceanic | place: Pacific Ocean...
TACTTACATTATTCTGACCTCTTTGATTTTTATTTATAAATCCAGTCTGTACTCCTAATACTTTAAACATAACTGATGCTGTATCTGAACTAGTTCCTAATTTCATTTTTAATCCATAATTTTTTAAGTCTACTAGATGTAAATCTTCTTGGTCTAAAATGATACTAGCACCTACCGCAATAGAAAAACTCTTTAGTATATAGTAATCAGTATATGTATAAACACCAGTAGTATCATGTTCTCTACCGTTAAATATATATAAATCTACAGTAATAGAACTCGTATAAGTGTTAGAAATACTTAAAGATGTTAAATAAGCATTCTCTTTATTGCCTCTTCTTATATTTCCATTGTTAAAAGCTTTAGTTCTTACAAACCCTATATCAGACGCCCCTGCAGCTTCGTCAGTTGCTGCTGGATCATTAATCCAAGGGAACAATACTTGTTCGTCGTTTCCTGATATATTTTTAGCTTCTACCATTTACTTACTATTTACAGTTTCTGTTATTTCGTCTAGCTTTTCAATTATTTTTTTTAATACCTTTACTACTTCAGCATAATCACCTTCTACCATACTAACTTCTATGTCAGCTGATATATCAGTTAGTTCTTGAGTCATTGTTTTTATATCTGCCATTATTATACTTTTGTTCTTAATACTATTGTCATACTACTTGCAAATACTTCAGAATGTGTATCACAAAATATAGAAGGTACTATAATTGATCCTGCTGCTAATTCATAAGTTCCTCTGTTCATATCATGACACATCATTATTTTTGCTGTATTTACTCCACCACCAGAAAAATTTTCATCTGTTCCTGAATGAGCACTAGTTATAGATCTATACTTTAAATACGCTGTCATCGTATCAGAATCACCCCAATTAACACCTGATTCAGGTATTACAAATATTGCATTACCCACATGGTAAGGCCCATTACTGCCTGATCTATTTGTAGCATAAAATCCTACTATTTCAGTTGTTTGAGGAACAACTATTTGATTAGCTCCAGAATATGTACTTATAGTTAATTGAGAGCAATTACTATCAACATCTAAATCTATACTATCATTTGTAATAGCTAATTTAGCGCCTACATTATTTTTTGTCCAAGAGTGATTTGAAATACCATTACCACTAGTAAATATATAATTTGGCCCATCATTGCTATTATTTGACGCCGTTACAGATCCAAAGAAAGAAATGTACTGATACGAATATCTAGCATCAACATAAGATTTAACTGCTTCAGGTAACTGTCCTAACACTTTCATTTTAGATGTTCATGTATTTAGTTCTACCGTTTTCTTTATATGCTTTTAAACATTTATTTCTATTTGATACTTCACCTACATAACTTACATGTATCCAATTAGGATTTTCATCATCACCAAACTCCCATATTAATTGATCAAAATTTAAATTGTCTTTAATGTAGTGATACATTTCTGCATTTGTTTTATGTCCAAAAGTATCGTCTAAATCTAATGCTTGACCTTTCATATGTTGCGAGTTTTTAGATCCACCTATTGCTGTGTTAACAGGTTCGCCTCTAAACATACTTGTAATCTTTATTGGTCCGCCAACCCATTTTCTTAATGGTTCAAATACCTCTTCAGCTATTATAGTCATACACTCTAATTGGTCTTCATTAGGAGTATTATCTAATCCTTTTCTTAAAGCTGTATTACTATGTACACCTTCTTTATAACTTATATGTTTACTTATTCTTTCCATTTATTATGCCTTTTTAAATATAGCGTATTCTACAACTACTGTTTCGTCTATTGCAATTACTTCTACACCTAGATTTACCTTACATGGTATCCATGCAAATTCTCCAGTAGCTATTTGACCATAAGCTGTTCCTGCTGCTATTCTAATATCTACAGGTTTACTATTAGTACTACTTATATTCTTTATATATACATAATGTGCTCCTGTGCTAGCGGCTGCTAATTCTGTAGCTCCACTGTGTAATACACTAACTCTAGACATTTCTGCAGGATCAGTTGTTACAAGCACGTCTGATACTGCTAAAGATAGACTATCTGAGAGAGCATCATTACTGCTCATTGTTATTGTTGTTGTTACTGTTGCCATTTTTTATATTTTAATTGTTATTATGCTACTTCAAATACTCCTACTTCTAATGTTGGTGTTCCAGATGCTGCATCTACATGTAAATCATATGTAGCAGCCCAAGGAAAGAATGCAAATTCTCCAGGTCCTAAAGTCATAAATATATCTGTAGCATCGTTATCTACTACATCATCTGCCTCTGTATCCATACCAATACTTATTATTATACTAGCATCTATATTTTTTAAATACACATATGACTTACCATATGAACCTGCCGCTAAAAAAGCAGCTTTAGTAGCTGAGGTTACCACTTTAAATAATCTTGTATCGCCTCCTACAGTTAATACTTTGCTTAAAGACATATTTAATGCGTCAGAAGTTAGATTTGTACTTGTTAAAGTTAATTTTGTTGTTAATGTTCCCATTTTAGTATTTTTTTATTAATTTTCTTTCTACACTTCCATCATCGTATATGTAGAATAGAAGTTGATTTTTATTTTCTTTTGCCGGTCTACCTAATAAGTCAGTAATCATTATTAAATTTTTATTAGGAGCAAATCTTGCTGGAGGTAAAGTTCCTATCCATCCATCATAGCAATGGTTATAAGTTAATTGACATATATCATCCCACTCATTATCACAACAATACTCATCTACTTCAATAACCCATGCGTAGCAATGGTCATTTAAAAAATAAGGATTGCCTGGTTCTCCTACACAATTAGCAGCATATAAACATCCTAATGAATCATGTCCAAAATTCATATTTGCTAATGGGTTATAATTCCACGCATTTTGATCCATACACCCTTGCACCACAGTAATACACGAACCATTGTCAGTATTAGCCAACGGATCATAGTTAAGAGCAGTACTATCGGTACACCCATAAATATAATCAATACAACTAAAATCTTCACTATTAGCTTGTGGCGCGTAGTTGAGCGCAGAAGGGTCAGTACAGCCATAAATATAAGGGATACAAGTATTATTATCAGCATTTGCTAAAGGGTTATAGTTAAACATTATTGAGTCTGTGCACCCATATATAAAAGGTATACAGCTTCCATCATTTGTATTTGCAGCAGAATCATAGTTAAACTGTGTTGGATTTATACATCCATATATTACTGGAACACAAGAACTGTCATCAACATTTGCACTAGGATTCCAATTAAAAGCTGTAGTATCCGTACATCCTAAAACTATTCCTATACAACTACCATCGTCAGTATTAGCTAATGAGTCGTAATTAATAGCTAATTGGCTCATACATCCATATACAATAGCTATACAAGTATCTTCTGTATTAGCGTTAGGATTATAATTAAAAGCTAAAGGCTGCATACACCCAAATATTTTTGGTAGGCATCCCCCATTATCTATATTAGCTAATGTGTCATAGTTGAAGGCTGTAGTATCAGTACAACCCCACATGGCTACTGTTGAGCAAGTCCCATCGTCATAGTCTGCCGTATAACCTTGTGTATAATATTCCAAATACTGAGGACTTGTACATCCCGGATCGTAGTAACAACTAACATCATCTGTATTTGCTAAACTGTCATAATTTATTGCTATAGGATTTGTACACCCATAAATTTTTTCTATACAATCATCACCACAATACGGCATTCCCATAACTGTTACAAAAGGAGCTAAAGGACTTGCAAACCCTCCTGGAGCATTGATAGCTATATGCTCTTCAGAGTATACGCTATAACCACATTGAACAGAAGTAAATTGTGATTGTTGTGTAATATTAAATTTAACTTCAATTGGTTCTGAGATACTTAGTTCAAATGTAAACGTAGTATCAAAACCATTATCAAGAGTAAATATACCTAAAAAGTTATTACCTTGAAATACTTGTAAAAAAGAACCAGCCCAACCGTTTCCAGCTAAATCAGTTAATTCTAGTGTGTGTGTGCAACTATCTGTTAGTATGTCAGTATTAGCTGCAGGGTTAAAATTAAAAGCATTAGTGTCTGTACATCCAAATACTTTAGGTGTAAAACACATACCTGTATCTACTGTAGCTATAGGTAGGAATTCTACATATAAGCTATCCATACACCCAAATATAGGTGGGGGTGGTGCACAATCATTTAATGTAAATCCATGATAAGAACTAAAACCAAAGTTAGCAGAGTCTGGTTCAACTAGCGTATCTCCACAATGCATTACATAAAAAGAACCATCTTGTCCTCCCCATAAAGCACCATTCATACCGTCTCCATATTCATCATACATTTCAAAAGTATAACTACCGTTTGGTATACAAAGTTGTGTTAACTGCGGACTGTAATCTATTATATTAATATAAGGACCTCCAGAAACAACTGTGTCTCCATAATCATCAATTATAGCCCAAGAACTTTCTTCTGGGTATTGATCAGGATTTATAAGTATATTTACATAGGTTCCATTAGGACATTGCCCAAAAGCAGATGATAGCCCAAAAACCATAATCATTAATAGTACATATAATATATTTGAAATATCTTTTTTCATTTTAAAAATCACTCATTATTAATTCATCAATTGTTCCTTGCATTTCTTTTCTTGTTGCTTTCATAGCAAATGATATATCTGCTTGAAATCTTTTCATTTCCTCACCGTCTTTAAATATAATAACAGTAGGTACAACTACTATTTCATGCTTAGTTTGCAGATTAGGTGATTTAGCTATATCAACATATACTATCTCACAATCTGTTAACTTGCCTATGTAACTCACTTTATTCGGATCATTCCATTCTGCATTAAAGTGTGTAACTACTATTTGCCCAAAAGCATTTGAAGAAATTAATAAAAGTATTAACACTAATAAACCTCCAAATATTTTTGTGGTTATATTTTTCATCTTCCTCTATCTAACTTGTCTTCAATTCTGATTAATCTATCTTTTAGATCATCAACAGCTTTTTCTGTATTTTCAATTGTAAGTCTTATATTTTTATCTTTCATGTCAAACTCCATGCGTGTAACTTGTGGATCTAAAGGAGCTGGAAGTTCTTTGGCTTCTGCAATATCTGCTTGCAGCATAAACCACATACTTACTAATGTAAATATTAATGCTGCTATTCCTCCTAATGTTTTTATGCTTAATTTAAAAGTTGTGTCTTCGTTTAATTCTTTCATTTTATTTTAGTATTATGGCTGCAGATCTAGTGGCTTTAGCTCCATTAGCAGCAGTTGTTACAGCTGTTATTGTTAAAGTAGCTCCTTTATTATCAAGTGCAAAACTTAAAGTTTGATTTGACGCTATTAAAAGTGGAAAACCAGTTTTACCACTATTAGATGCTATAGCAAGTGCTTGTGCATCACTTACTCCTGTTTTTGCAGTATTAGCATTAATAGCAGCAATGTGAGCATCAGTTAACATGTTATCATCACTAGAGTTGGCAGTAGATTTAATTAAAATATGAAGCATTGCTCTTAATTTTTCTGCTGTAATTCCTCCACTTTTAGATTCAAATAATTCTTCGATTTGATCTAACAGTTCAGCTCTATCTCTTTTCTCTGCAGCCTGTACAGAAACTTTACTAAAAGACCCTGTTTTGACTAGCCCTTTATAGTTTTCTTTTGTGCTGTTATTATTATAATTTCCTTTAGCCATTTTTATATTATTTTAACATCCAAAATCACCTCCGAAGCTGTCATCAAAAGTGCATATAGATGTTGTGTCGTTTGTTATACTTATCCCTATCATAGCTTATATGCTATTACTGATCCTGATTCTAAAGATAATGTTTCAAAAGAACCGTAAATAGTCACACCTTTAGGGAGTGTAAAATCTGCATCATATGTTTCCATACTACTACCAAAAACACAATCAGTAACATCCACAACTGCATCTGTTATAGCTAAAACTGCTTGAAACGTTCCGATGTGTTGAGAATCATCATCAATAAATTTAGAGCTTCTAGGACTAGTTAAAGATCTTGTATTATTACCTATGTTAGCAAGAGCTAACTCCATGTCTGTTCTTGCTGCCATTATGCTTTACAACATTTACCTGTTCCACACTCACATACACACCATCCAAAACATATTAAACCAAACGTTATAGCTTCAAACCATTTACAAATTTTATTTTTCATTTTTTTTATTTTTAAAATATTATATAATTAATTCCTAATTTAAAATCGTACCATTCTCTATTCCAGTACTTATTATATTTTCCTTCTACAAAGGTTCCTAAATGTTTATTGTATTTATATCCAAATATTAACCCTCCTGAATAATCCATCCATTGATCATTGTCAATATACTTATGATAAGAAAACTCATTACCGTCATCATAGTGATAAGGCAGTATATTTCCCCAAGCGTGTAGCCAAAAATCTTTTTTATAATGATAAAAATCAAAGCCTAGTACTAAAGAATGGTTCCATTGAGAAGGTAACTCATCTCTTTTTTTCTCTGTATAATCTCTTAAAATTCCTGGAACAACTACTGCTTTCCAAACTTCAGAATTAGTAGCTACTACCTTACCGCTTGGATCTTTATATTCACTATTATTAACATCAATTGTGTATCCTTCTTGTATTGCCAAATAAGTGTAGTGTATATCACCGTTAGGTAAAACCCACTCTTCTAACGGATCATATCCATAAGGCTCTGATAATCTTTGTGCTGCACCTATATTAAAAGACAGTTTACTAGTTACTTCATGTCTATATCTTTGAGACACTTCAAAGTATTTAATATCAGCAAAACCATCCTCTAAATACTCTCCTTTAAAAGAAAAGTGTCTAGCGCAAATAATTCTACCACAATTATCATGTGCAGAATATCGTATAAAATGGTGTTGATCTAAATAATCCATACCTTCTTGGCGCTTCATATCAAATTGAAATTTATACTCTAAACCTTTAATTTTACCTACAGTAGCCGCATCACTATAGTTAGATTCAGAACCATCATAAAAAGCTTTAGCTTTATTTTCGTATCCAAATCTAGCTATTTTTCTTATACCTAATGATACATTATAATCGTAAGGAGTTTCAACTACAGAAGTTTGCAGCCCATTAGATATAGAATATACATCTACATCTGATATTGAATTTCCTCCATTTACTGCTGCGTAAAAAGTAGAAAATTTAAAATACTTTTTTATCTGAGCGTCAGCTACAGTAGAAAAACAAAGTAATATAGTTAATATTATATATCTCATTTTAAAATGTGTCATATTCATTAGTTACACTTGTTGCTGTTGGGCAGCTACTATTCAAAGTTACGCCATTACCATTATAGGTAGCGTCATGATCATTACCACTAAAATCCTCTATCCCTAATACAGCTGCGACAGTTTCTGATAATATACAACAAACTGTTCCTTCTGTTCCTGCATTAGTTAATCCAGCACATTCCTCATTCCACAAATCTGTTCCTTCTACTACCATAGCTCCTTCACATTTTGCTTCGTCAACAATCTGGTATGTAGTATTTGTAGTTGCTGGAACCATAGTAATGTTTGCATCACACTTTAACCAAAGTTTGCAGTAAGCTGCTCCCGCATAATCCCCTGTATCTACAGTGGGGTCTACAGAATATTGTCCGTCATTATATATTTGAGTTATCTCTTCTTGAGATAAACAGTAGTCTTTCCAAAACATAATATCAGACATACTACCATTAAGATCATAATTAGCATTATCTAATCTACACCCAATAGCAACTTTAGAGTTAGTATTATCTATTCCAGAATAACTACCACCACCTCCACTGGTTGTAGACAGTTGTTCTCCGTCTTTATATATCCTCAGACCTGTTGAAGCTTCTGATCCGTCGTAAGTAGCTACTATATGATACCACGTGACAGCAGGATTATTAAGTGTTTGTGCTGGACCTATAACTCTGTAATAGTTATTATCCTGATTGTCTACTATATCAAACATTAGTTGTCCGTAATGTAAAAATAGTTTATACTCTTTAGTTGAACTACCTGTTCCTTTCCCAAAAAGTAATCCGTTAGCACTACTGCTAGTACCAGTTGCATGCTGATTAACCCAGCAGGAAATAGAAAAAGGCAGGTCATTATTACTTCCATCTGTAGGACTAAAATCAGTATCATCATCTATAGTTAGACCATCATCACTTCCGTGAAAGTCCACACTGTTAACACAAGCTACGTACTTCATGTGTCTAGATGCATCTGGTCTAGTATAATTTATATTTAGTCCTGTATTTATCATTAATATCCAAAATAACAGATTACACCATGCCCACTTGTAATAGTTGTGTGAGGTTGAACTGCTGTCCACCTTCCAAATATCATTGAGCCTGATGCAAATTTATTAGTAGTATCTATAGTTAAACCTCCAGATCCTGCTCCTGTACTACCTATAGCTATACATTCACTTCCTGCAGCGCCTTCTGCTGTGAGTGCAGCAAGTCTACAAGTGCCCATAAACTGTATGGCTACAATAACTTTACCTGCAGGAGGAGTTATTGTATTTGAATTAGAATCAGTAAAAGCTGACCCATATTGGCCTAATTGGTGTTGTCTGGTAGACTGTATTTCGGATCTAACCGCTTCTAAAAGCCCTTCACTTGTTGTTCTTATCATATTATTCTATAAGTTTTGATAAAGAAGAAATTTGTTGTGCTGTAATATTTTCTGGAAGCATTTCGTAAGTAATAGGTTCAACTGTTATTTCTATTTCATCTTCCAAAAGAACTGCTACTGCATCTAACTGTGCTCTTCTTTCATCTATTAATTCTTTATTCTCTTTTTCTAATTTTTCAATTTCGTAAATTTTTGACTCGTCGTTAGGATCAGTAGTATAAGCGTTTACAGATAATGCTAAATCCATAAATTCTTTTGATGGCTTTCCTGCTTCTTCTACATCTTTTAACTCTTTAGTTATTGTTTCAAGATTTTTAGCAGCTGTTATAGCAAACTCTTTACCTTCTAAATCTTTTAACGTGAACAAACTGTTTACGATTTGAACAAATTCTCCTTTTGTTGTTTTAATTTTCATTTCTATATATATTAGTTAAGTTGCAAATATAATAAAATTTTTATATTTTAAGCAATTCTAAATATTGTTACCGCACTAGAGCCAGTTCTAGCTATTCTAAACTGTGCAGATCCACTCGCAATTGATGCGTCCGCTGTGTCAGGAGAAGAAATATGCATATTACCTACAAGAGTTACTCCTGTGTTTGTGGTTAAAGTTATATCTCTATTTTCACTATCATCTCCAAGATTAATAAATACAAAATCAAATGCATCTCCATTAGCCTCTAACTTCAATCCGGATACTAGATTAGCTGCTGTATCTATTTGTTTACTATGATCAGATCCTGGATTTACAGTTATAATACCTGCTATAATACTACTGTGTGCTATTAAACTAGCGTCAGCACCTACATCAGTTGCAGATCCTTGATACTTTATTACTTGCGGATAAGCTGCTGCTCTCATATACACACCTTTAGTGCCAGATATTAAATTACAAGCTGTTGTAACATTTTGATTTGCATCAATAGTTACTGCTGTTGTATTAGCAGTTTTAATTAATACAGATCCTGCTGTACCTGACCCTGAAGTACCTCCTGCTATAACAGCATTACCTCCTGCGTCAGAACCAGAAGAGTTACCTCCTGATACAGTTATAATACCTCCTGCTGCTGCAGCTCCACCTCCTGAAATTGTTGTTGCAACTCCATTTGTTCCACCTGTAGCAGCTACTGGAGCAATTGTTGGAGCAGTTGCTGAATCAAAAGCAATACCACCTTTTACGTTTAAAGTATCTGAATAAAAAGCTGTAGGTGTTGATTGTCCTATATAAACCTTACCTGCAGCATCTACTGCAATACCTTCATCACTACCATCTCCACTAATCCAACTTTCTCCTGTAGCATAATCTAAATTTATATTATAAGTCGATGCTACAAGATTTGCTGCAAGAGTTGATAAATTAGCTGCAAGTGTAATTGCACCTGCTCCATTAGTAATAGTCATATTACTACCAGCTGTAAGTGTTGCTACTGACGGGTAACCATTAGTTGCATTACCTATAAGTAATTGTCCGTTTGTAGACATTGCTGTGCTAGACGCTAGAGTATCTTGAGCGCTAGCATATAGTATAGATCCTTGAGCTATTGAAGATAATCCTGTTCCTCCATTTACCACATTATTTACTCCTGTTACAGATTGTGAAAAATCTAAAGAAGTTAAAAAAGCTGCTGTAGAATTATCACAGTTTGCTAGATTAATAGCAGATTCAACTAAAGTTAATACTAGGTTGTTCGATGCAGTTGTTACTGTCATCTTTGTATCTGCAGATATTAAACCTTTAAAATTTAATTGATTTGAGTTTGTTACACTAATAAATAAATCTTGACCTCCTACACCTGTAGTAGATAACGACGGAAACATACTCTGTATTAAAAACTTGTATTCTAATTGAGTTGTAGCATCTTCAATTTTTACATATTGATTTGCGGTTGTAGCTGTTTTTGCTAATGTGGTTAATCTTGATATTGCCATTTTCTATATTTTTATTTTATTATATTCTAACTTTGTCCTCCTCTTATTTTACCTACTTTATTTCCGATACACTGAGGATCTTCTGTACATTTATCACATTGTTCATTTATATATAAAATAAATGGATCTATGTAATTTACTGTAGTTGTATTTGGGAATGTATTTAGCTTTGTGCATTGCGCCCAATGTCCTGATGTTGCCCCTACAGTTGTTTCTGGATTATAACAGCCGTTTGTACATGACCCTCCAGATACAACTTCATAAATTAAACCGCTTGGCATTTTTATAACATCTCCTACAAATAAAACAGTTGATGGCACAAAAAATAAACCTGGATTTGTTATTGTAGTTCCTTCTCCAGTTGTTATACTTGAGCCTGGATATGCAACGTCATTAAGTCCTGTTGCAGGTCCTCCAGTTGTCCATTTAGAATCACAATCAGCCGTAGCAGAGGCAGGAGCAGTTGTCATATCATCAGTACAGTTATATATACAATCTAACCCATCTCTCTGGAGTAAGTAATTTACTAAAATTAACTTCCATTGATTCATTATTGAACAATCGTCTGCGTACCCAATTCTTAATTTATTTAAATACATTGCTCCTTTTAAAGTTAAACATCCAAATAACTTATTATCAAGTTTTCTTTTTGAGGAACTGTTTAACTGACAAGGATTTTGTACAATATTGTATTCACAAGTTCCATCATCACATGCTGCATTAGGATTATAATTACTTGCTAAAGGGTCTGTACATCCACAATATATACAAGAACCATCATCAATGGTTGCTGATGGATTATAGTTTGAAGCATTTGGATCAGTACACCCACAGTTTGAAGGAGAACTACCAATACTAAATATACCTGTTACAGTGCATCCATTAGTATCAACAACCTCCCAAGTGTAAGGTCCAACTGCTAAATTTGCAAATGTAGGTACTGAAATTCCAACGGTTGCTGACACTGTTGTTGAATATACTATTGTTCCTGAAGTATCGAAAACGGTCACGCCCCAATTAAAAGCTCCAGCAGAAACAGCTGTACATGTAAAGGTAGCCATACCATCTGCATTATTAGCACAAGTAACTGATGATGCTGTTGCGTTTTGTATTACTACAGGATCAACTACTGGAGGCGTGCAGTAAAGACAACATCCTCCATTATTCGCATTGATATTTGGATTATATATTCCATTACAGTCGTGCAGGTAATTTAAAGCGCTTTGATCTAAACATCCTTCCCACATACATGAGCCATCATCAAAAACAGCTAGAGGATCGTAGTTTGTTGCAGTTGGATCTGTACAGCCTCCTCTTGGGTATAAACAACTACCATCATCTACAGTAGCGTTAGGATCATAGTTCGTAGCTACTGGATCTGTACAACCTGGTATTGGATAAAGACAACTATTATCATCCAAAGTAGCTGTAGCATCATAGTTAAGTGCTGAAGCATCTGTACATCCACAGATTGGGGCAGTATAAGTAATATCTGCAGTAGTAGTACAATTACCTCCGGCTCCTCCATCTATTATATGAAAAGTATAAACACCACTTATACTAGCGCCAGGAAAAACACTATTTCCTGAAGCTGATGCGAGTGATTGTGTAGGATTAAATAGATTTACTACATTACCGTTTGGATCTGTCCAGTAAATTTGAGTTGCGGAAGCTGGATTACATGTATACGAAGCCGCAATATCTTGAAGACATACACCCTGAGAGCTACTACCTGGTACTATTAATATATTAGTAATATTACAATCACATCCTGCTGGGTATGTACACAAATACATAGCTGAAACTTGTAAATCTGTAGGAACTGCTGTTCCGTAATTAGTTGCTCCTTGATCAGGGCAAACTTTAGCTTTAACATCTACTGGAATTTCAAAAATACATTTTTCTAACCCAGCATCTGCTCCTGTAGACGAATCTTCTATTTCTACAAGAACTGTATAATATCCATAACTTAAACTAGTAAAGGTAGCGTTAATTCCAGAAGCTACAGTAGATGTTGTTGTTGCTAAAATTGCACTACCAGAATATGCTGCACCTGAACTTGAAACAGTAGCTAAACTGTATTTGTAAGACATTGTGCTTGTTATATAAGGAGTTAACGATGGATGAATACCACCAGTAACTGTTAATTCACCGTCTGACGTTGAATCATCTGATGTTGGCTGAGAAGTCCAAGTTGAACTTGAGAAAAACCCTGATACTATATTTCCAGTTGAGTTTATAACAACTCCAGGCGCATCATCAGCACAGTATAAACAACAATCTGGAACGCACATTACTTGTGCTGCAGAATTATAATTAATTGCAGTTGCAATTGTACAGTCTGTTATTCCTGACAATTCGCGAATTGGTATATTTTGAGTCCAAATACACCCATCATCATCTGTAACTGTTAAAATGTAATAATTTGATCCAGTATTAGCAGGTAATGATCCCCATTGAAATATAAATGGTGCAATTGAAAAAGTTAAAGTTGTATTAGTTTGAGCGCTAGCAGAATTAACTGGTACATTAGTACCTGCTGCAGAGCTTAATTGAAATTCTGTTACTGCACCAGGTTGACCACCAGTAATTGCTCCTACAAAAGATCCTGCAGCAATACCAGTACCTGTTACTGACATACCTACTGTAATAGAAGCGTTAGAATTACAAGTAACTATTGAGCTATTTAATGTTGTATCACAAGTAGCATCTGTAAATGACGCTCCAATTGTATACGCTGAATTTCCATTTTGTGTAATTGTAGCTCCAGAACTGTCTGTTAGTGATACAGTGTAAGAATGCTGATTAGCAGTAGCGTTATAATTACCAATAGCACCAGTTGTGCCGTTTGTGAAATCTATAGTTATAGTTCCATCAGAAGCTCCAAATGACGCATCTGTCGATGTAGCTAGCATAATAAAATTAGTACAATCTACAGAACAACATCCAGCTGGGCCTGCTACTGGTATCCAAGCGCCTTGCGCACCACTTATATAACTAGCAATATTTGTACCATTACAATCTAAACTAGTTGTTAAATAATAACTTGGAGAGTTTTTATCTAAACAAACATCAATTGATGTAGGAGGAGATGTGTCGCAACTACCTAAATTTTCTGAATAGGTATAAACACGAGTTACCCCATAATTTCCTTCAGCTGGCCTAATAGGATAAACTCCAGATGCGTCAAAAACTTGAACACCATTATGACTTTCTAAAGAATTTCTTAATTGGTATCCATTATAAACAGTAGGAAAATTATTAGTAGCTCCATAAGTACTACTTACAATTGCTTGGGGAGGTAGCATTTGCTTCAAAGGAAATATAAACATATCTGCCCTTGTTTGCTGCGCTGGTGAGACTGCTAAAGGAGAGCCCCACTGAACACTTCCAGCGCTTGACATTGTTGCTTGTACTGATAGACTTTGAGCATCATACACATACTCTGCTAAATCTGCTTTTGTAGGATGTAGACCGTTTTGATCAGTTCCTGCATCCCACTGTGCCAATCCTACATTTTGTGATATAAGCATTTGAGGAGATATTCCTGCAGCACTCCAATCAAATCTGGTTGGATTGCCTGATAACTCATTTGTAGCTATAATAGCCATATCTGCAGTTCCCCAACTATTTCCAAATGGTCTACTTTGATCTCTTTGGTATAAATAATCTGAATTGGTGCAATAACGCAATGCATTTCCTGACCATCCATAACCTGAAACCGTTGTAATTTGGGTATTACTTTGCCAACAAGGGCTTGGTGGCATAACGTACATTGTTTCCGTATGCCCAGAAGCATAAGTTAGTATATATGTTCTTCTACCAGCATAACAATTTTGAGAAAATATTCTCATGTCTAACTTTACGGCAATTCTAGGACCTCCAGCGAAATTATAATGATCATTAAATGTTGAAGTTGAAGTAGAGTAAACACCTGACAATTCTTCAAACCCAAAACCATCTCCACTATTATCTGTTACCATAACTAAAGGGTCTACTAAACCAAATTCTGGAGCTGCAGTAGAACCATCAACTATTTCTACTTCAGGGGCATACGCCCAAGGTATAGCATTAGTTGTTATTACATTAGTTGATGTATTAGGATTACTCCCAAGTATATCCCAAATACCTGTGTGAGGAAAATCTTTTAAAGGTAAGAAAACAAGTTGAGTATACCTCATATTGCCGCTAACATTAATATTTGCAGCTTTTTGCTTAATTAAATCCTCAGTGCTTATAGCTAAAGATCTATCTAGTTCTTCTATATTTTCCTGTAACTCTTTAGTTTCGTCTTCAAAGAAACTTGAAACTTCTGGAGGTAATTCACTAAATACCTCTGCCTTTTTTAATTCT
>Ga0208666_1000742_pt1 | contig 14931 bp, 29 predicted proteins | sample 5B_taG_FD_184078 | JGI IMG/M metagenome (GOLD analysis project Ga0208666, IMG submission 184078) | Marine viral communities from the Subarctic Pacific Ocean - 5B_ETSP_OMZ_AT15132_CsCl metaG (SPAdes) (version 2) | ecosystem: Environmental > Aquatic > Marine > Oceanic | place: Pacific Ocean...
AGCGAATAGCATACTTGCCCCTATTAGGGTTTTGCAGTTGGTATCCTACGCTATAACGGATTGCATCAATAAGGTGGTTGTAAGCATCTATTGGTGTGTTAGACTTACGCTCTAACCATCTGTAATTATTCAGCTCTTTAATGAGGTTTGTACTATCAGGGCTAACCACGAGGTCGTAGTCTTGTAATAAAGAGATGCCATAGGTAACACTACCCTGCCCTTTGATTGATGGCTTTACGTTGCATCCTTTGGTTTTTATTTCGTGTATCAGTCTTGGTTCTGCACTATCCCCCACGATAAGCCCATCCTTAGCGTGTTTAAGATTAAGTTTCGCTATCTCTGAAGTTGTAAGGCGTGGTAGGTAAAAACATTCCTTTAAATAGATTATTTTATTGTCTGTATCTATGTTTGTTTCTACAAGGGTACTCTCGTCTGAAGCAAATCCATAGTCTTGACCCCAACAGCTAACACCTTTCTTTTTAAACTCACCAATAGTCCAATTAGTAAATATCACACCCTCAGCTTTAGCCATCCAAGAACCAAGCATTTGTTGTTTGTATTTTTCAGGTCTGCGCTTTTGCATTTGTTCTATCTGCTCTATGTAGCTTTTAGATAGATTGTTTAGATTGTCTAAGTAAGTAGTGTGAATGTATGTGGTGTTGTCTTTACTTGTATTGCTACCCTCTTGCACTCCTTTATCCTCATAGAATCGTGTGTAAACAAAATGCTCTTTGGTTGTCGGGTTGAGTATTAGGATAACTCTATTTTGATTTCCTTGCTGTCTTACTGATAGATCAATAGTATCAAATTTCTGTTCGTCTGTTAGTTCCTCTGCTTCATCTACTACCCAAGTCGTTATACCTGTGAGTGATTTAAGACTTGCTGTCTGATCTCCTGAGCTTGTCTTGATTCCTCTAAAGATTATCTTGCTACCTGATTTTCTATTTATTATCTCGTCTTTAGTAACGTGGAAATCCGCAATACAATCCATCATCTCTAACTTCTCTATAAACTCAGGTATGATTGAGATGCGAGCAGATGTTAAAGTATATCGTGTAAATAGGATTGTATGACCACGCTCATAGGTAAGTATAACAAGTAAAGCATTTATCGAGAAAGACTTACCTGAACCCCTACCACCTGTTACAACAAAGTATCTACTATCGTCTGTTGATATTGGCAGGTATTTTTTATGTATGTTAATCGACAAACTTAATTAAGTCCTTAAAGTTTATATTCAATCCCTCAGATGAGTTAATATCCATACTCTCTTTTGGCTTACCATAACGATAGCTGAGATATAATTGGATTGCTCTCATATCGCCTTTAGATACAAGTTCCCCTAACTTAGCGAGAGCTGTATCACTATCTATAATCGCATCTAAGCGTTCTACTAATTTAGACTCGTCTGCTTTGGGTTTTCTACCCGCTCCTTGTCTTGATCCACCGTGCATCTTGATAAAAGTTGATTATTCAAGTATATATCGTAATTATTTAGGATTTTGTGTACCCTTTAATTCCTGCACCTCTTTAGCTAATTGATTAACCATTAAATAGAGTTTTGTTGTAGCTCTTTCTATCTGTTCAATCTTTTGTGCTTGAGTCCACTTTTTTGTTTTCATATATCGTAAAATTCTGTATGTTCGTAGCATTGACTACACAAGCTATTGCTTAAATTACTTGGGGCTGCCCCACAACATTCGCTATATAATTTCATCGTTTCTTGTTTTGATCTACGTATAATGCTCTTTTGTTTGTTCTGTGGTATTGATAAGTGTTTTGCCATTCAGGCATAGGGATAAACTTAATATCCTTATCTATTTCAGCTTTTGTCTTTTTTCGTTTCATCTAATTGTTTTTCGTATAGTGCGCAGTCGTTACATTGAAACACGCATCGTGAGTATGTAAATTCATCGTCAATACATATAAAGTTATTTTTTTCCATCTTCATATCCTTTTAGGTATCCTATAAACCAAAAGAATGCACAGAGTACTATGGTTGTTAAGAACCCACTAAAGTCCATATATAGTATCATAATCGTTTGTATCTAAGGTCAGGTCTATCTTCATTACTAAAGTGTTCTATCATTCTATCGCAATACTTTAATATCTTAGGATCATCAGTTTTTAACTTCCAATCTTCATAGTATCGTATCATCTTAATCATTCTGCTGTAACTGCGTTTGCATTGTATATAGTCGCTTGTTGGTTTCTCGGTTGTATATTAAACCCCACCAACATAGCTTCTAAGCGTGTTTTAACATCGTTTCTACGCTCCTCGGGTACTTGATCTATAAGCGAGTACAAAGGGTTCTCTATTCGCTTTGTAATTATCTCTATCGGTTCGTCCTTTATATTGTAGAATATGTTATACACCTTGTCAAAGTCTGCCTTAAAGTCTTTATCGTGTTTGTAGTAATGGGTAAACCTATCTAAGTGATATATAACTGTGGCGTGGTTTTGCTTAAATGATTGTGAGATATGTCTTTTAATCACTTCCTGCTCTCTCATTATTCTATAAGCCATCATCCTACCCCTTACTGTTTTGTGCTTACGATTGTTCTCAGTTATATCTATACCTAAGTGTTCTTTAATTATTTTCTCTAATCGTGTCTTAATGTCTTTTGTGTATGTCATGGTGTATATTTATTGTAAATATGTTTTAAATAAGATACTTGACTTTCTGTAATATACTTATTTGATGAGAATTTACGCATCATATTGTTTAAAAAATCAAGCTCTTTATGAATGTTAGTTTTGCTTTTTAAGTTATGAATTACTTTAGATTGAGAATAGTTTAACTTGTAAAACCTTTTACTCCCTCTACCTAATATATAAGAGTATTTACTTTTTTTATTATTGTATGATATTTCTTTTCGCTTAGCATCTTGCTTAATATCTTCATCACATATAACATTTATGTTATCAGCAAAGGTTTTTATTTTTTCTTTTGTTTTATGATTAACAGAAAACCACTCTGTATAATTAGGCAGTTCAATCTTGCTTTTATTAACCTTCCCAAAAGTATAGCTTTTAACATTATATTTATTCAAATTGCTTTGTATAGCTTGTTCTATAATATATGTGTTAGGTATATATCTTTTGTAGTAAAGATTAATCTTATATTCTATCTTCTGCTGTAATTGAGAAAATCTACTATCCACGTCTTTTGCTATACCTATTTTTGTGTAGGTTTTTTTGTCAGAGTCTGAGAAGCTAATCATATACAGGTTTTTGTTTTTTTCTTTATTGTGATTCTCAATAGAATATATCTGATTATTGTATAGTGAGATATATCCCCCTTTGATATTTTTCTTTATATCTCTTATGCTTATCACAATGTTCCTGTTAAACAATAATTATCTAAATCTGCGCCATGTACAAAAAAGGTTTCAAAAACTTCTATGGCTTCGTGTGTTTTTCTTTTACCCTCATTGTAAAACTCTTCTGATACATCGTATATCGCTATGTCAAGAGTTCCCTTATCCATTACACCGAATTTAAACTCTGTGTAAGGTACGTTAAATAATTCACAATAAATATAGACTTGTATATCGTATCCGTATTTACGAGCTGAGTAAGGGAATCCCTTTATGTCAGTTGTAGTCTTTAGATCAACGATTTTGTTTTTACCTAACACATCTGCTTTACCTCTAAATGGATATCCACCTATCATACCACAGGCAGGTACTTCAAACTCGCTGTTATCTAATAGTCTTAATGCCTGTTCGTTTCTTAGAAACGCATCAGCTAATCTCTCTGCATCTCGTTTCTCTTTTTGCGTAAATACTTTGCCATGCTCTGCTAATGCTTCCTTATACTTCTTTGTGTTTTTGCTTTGCACATCTACAAATATCTGATCGTTAAATACATCAGGTTCTAAGATTGCTGTATGAAACAACCACCCATCTCTTAATGGTTGGGATTCAGGCGAACCATAGTCTGTAACAAACCTATACTTCTTTGGGCTTTGGTGTAGCATCTTAATTGATGATGAGCTTAGGGCTGCCTTAGACATATACCCATAGTAAAACTCGTCCTCTCTTAATAAATCTATAAGGGTGTCTTTCTTAAAGCGTTCCCCGTTTAGTAGTGTTATCTCGCTCATCTTAAGTCTGCTTCAAAACAAGTTCCACTACAATAATCTGCTAACTTTCTAACCTCTGTACCACACATAGGGCATGAGTACTCAGGTTCTTCGTTATACTTTAACCAATCGCTATAATCCATATTTATTCTCTTTTAAATTCTCTAACTCTTTCTCTACCCGTCTTGCACGTTCCACAGCTCTAATAACTGATTGACGTTCCTCTCGTAAGATACGCTTAAAGCTGTATCGTTCTAACTCTAATTGATTAATATAGAACACGAGTCGTACAGCTGCTTCTGATACCTTTTGCAGTTCCTCATTGTCTGACTTCTTTTGCCACTTGCTGATCGCTTCTAAAATCTCAGCAGAGTCTATCATATATTGTAACTGACCAAAATCCATATCAAGCATATAATAATTCCTACAAGTCCTATCTGTGCGAAATCTATTTTCATAACCCTAAAAACTTTTTGGTTTTAGCCCACCACACGTTTTGCGTGTAGTACAAGTTAAACTCTGCCTGAGTCATTACTTCTATCGTTTCGCCTTTGTTGACGATGTATAATCCTGTAGGTGTTATTTTGAAAACCATGCTAATAGAACGTAAGTGATTAGTAATATATCTAAGATGGCTACCCAAAAGGCAACTGTGATAGCAACAGCGTACATAGTACCCTCAATGCTATTTATGTAATTGAATAATTTTCTCATATAATCGTTTTAATGTTAGAAAAGGGGCTTTCGCCCCTATTTATTAAGTTAATTTTTCTATTTTTCTCTCTAAAAGCCCTAACCATTCAAAGTCCCATTTGTGTACAGGTTTACTTTTTTCTTTTTGTTCTAATATTTGATAGTATTGTAAATCAGTCATAGTGTTTTAATGTTTTAATGTTATACAAATATAATAAAAAAATGTTAATAAAGCAAATTCATATATTAAGATGCATTATTGTATTGATCTTGTTTATCGTTTCTTGCTTATCTACTATACCATTGTCATCGTAGTAAACATAAACGTAGGGGGCAAACATACGTGCGTAGTTATCGTTCTTTACTTTGTGGTTTGCCTTTGCTCTGTTTTGGTAAGTTGTGTTCATTATCTTGTATGAGATAGGTTTTATCTGTATCCCTAACACAATGTAATCATCTTTTATAACCTCAGCATCTATGCAATAGGCGTGATCTTTCTCAAAGTCTGTTTTGACTATATCTATATTTGTAAACTCTGCTTTGAGTTCGTCTATGATACTAAGCTCTTGTTGGTATCCGTTCCACGTCTGTCCTATCACACGATAGAAAACATATTGTTTTACCTGCTCTAAAGGTATCCATTGATTTTTTAAGTGTATCCTTTGGCTTACATAGGATAATTGTTTGTACCCTACTGAGCATTTATACGAGTGCTCCCAATCCTTATGCGTTTTGCTTTCGTGGTGTTTATGAAAGTCGCTTATTAGCTTCATACACTTACCTACATACTTAGTCTGAAAAAAATGATTGACACTCTTGTCCTTGTTTAGCTTTCGGTACAGGGCATCGTTTAATGGTTGCTTATACTTATAAGGCATATATCTTGTTTATTTGGTATATCCATTCCTTAATACGCTTTGGCGAACAGGTGCAGGGTTCGTGATATTTATGAGCATAAAGATCAGCGTGTAATTCGCATATCAGTTTATAATGCTTCTCGGTCATGTTACCACTTAAAAGCGCAGCATAGGGCTTCCACCTTTGCCTTTGCTCTTTGGTCATTTGTCCTTTTGGCATACTAAAACTTAAAAGAATTCCACTTGTTTCTGCGCTCATCACAGCCACAATCTCTACCCCTAAGTTTGGATATCTTCTTATATATATAGCGAACACCTGTGTATTTTGTAAAATAATATACTAAATCTCCTAATCCCATTCTATATTGTTTTTGATTAATTGTTTAACATTCTTATATGTATTATATAGAGAATAGTAAGATATGTTTGTTTTCCTTGCTAACTCAGCAATAGGCATACCACCACTAATTATCTCAAATACAGTCCTGTCGTACCAAAAGGTTTTATCAAGCAGGTTATCCATTTGCTTCATAGCACCACAGACATCTGTTTGTTTTAATTCGCCTTGCTCGTCTATAAACTCAGATAAGGTATCTATGTTAGTTTTTATGATTTTCTTTTCCTTTCGGTGCAAGTCAATGAATAAACCCCTGAGCTGTTTGTAAATGTAGTAGTAGTTTATCTCGTCATTGTAAGATATGTCTATCCCTTTTTGGATATACTTGTGCATTAAAAGATACATCTCCTGCACAATATCTTCTGCTACTGATTCCTTGCATCCAAACGACAACACGATTCTATGCCAATCCTCGTGCTTATCTGCAATCTTCTCTAAAGTAGTTTTCAAAATGGTAAATCTGTTTGTTCTTTGGTGTTGTAAGTTACTAAATTTTTTCCATCTATTTCAAAACCTACATTATTTAAGATACTTCTAAACTTTACAGGATCGTCTATTGGTGTGGGCTTATAGCCTAATTCTTGATTTTTTACTTTCGCTGTGTACAGGTTTGAGTATATCCAATCCGTTTCGTGGTAGATGTACCTGTGTATTACAAGGAAGTCATCAGCTCTATTCATACTCATTCCACCCATTTCACTATCAGAAGCCATAGGTGGTATAGGTTGATTAGCGTAGTAATGCCCCTGAGGGTGTTTCTTTCTTAATGCTTCTGTAACAGCGTGTACACATATCCACGTAGTAATGTTGTGCTGTTTGCAAAAGATTCGTATATCGGTTAGACTTTCATAGCTATACTCATAACTGTTTGAGTTCTTAGGGATATCTTTTTTTAAACTATTAAGGGGGTCAATTAAAAACCCTTGATAATCCCACGCCTTTTTTACAGCAGTTGCAAGTTCTAAAAGGTCTTTGTATGTGTATGCTTTCTCGGCATCCACAAACTTAAAATGATTAAAGACCCAATCGTATTGCTTTTTAAAGTCCTCTTTCTCTATTTGGTTGATTGGTTTGCCTTCTGCAAACTCTATAAGTTTACGGATAAGTGCATAGGGTTCGTTCTCACTACTAAACACAAGCCATCTTACATTGTGTTTTTGTGAGTATAGAAACATCAAATAAAATACTAAGTGCGTTTTACCTGTGTTAGCGTGTCCTAAAATAAAGTTGAGATTGCCATGCACAAACCGAAAGTGATTATCTAATCTCTCTACTCCTAATCGTAAACCCTCGTTTACTTTTCCTGCACGTATATCGTTGAGTTTTTTTAAATGTTTGTCAAAGTTTATTAGCATTTGGTAAAGTTATATAAAAAAAGGGGGTGGTTAGCCCCCTATAATTAAAATGGTAAATCTGCTCTATCAGGTGCGTGTTCTTTAGCTTCGACACCCTCTGCTTGTTTGTGGATTTTCCACGCTTGGATTGTGTTAAATACCTTGACTTCCCCCTGTGGGTTAGTCCACTCACGCCCTCTAAGGTTATACTGAACCTCTACGTGATCGCCTTCTTTGTATTGGTCTAAAGTCGTGCATTTGTCATTTGAAAATACAACGCTTAATATCTGTGGATATTGCTCTTTAGTGTTTAATACAAGTTCTCTGAATTGATAATTGCCTTTTGTAGTTGTTTTTCCTACTCTATTTACTGTACCTATAATACTACCCATTATTCACAAAGTTTATTAATAGTTGCGCATCTGCTATTACTGTTTGTATATCTGCATTAGGACGAGATGCGTGAAAGTCCGCAGCAGCTTTTACCATACTTTGGCGAACAATAATCTGTTCTCTGTTCCCTGTGGGTTGTGTCGGTATGGGTTTGTAAATGAGCTTTGCTGTGTTGTATTGCTCATTCGTGATTTCAAAGTCGATGGTTTCGCCCACCTGCTTTTTAAATTCGCCTTTGGCTAAAAACTGATAGTTGTTGCCATTTGCGAGATACACCTGATACTTATTGAAAGTACCTGATGCGTTTGTGTATGTACCTTTCGGTTCTATTTGAGTGATTTTACTCTGCATAATATAATTCTAATTGTTGTTCTAAAATTTCTACATGAGCTTCTAATTCTAATATTCTATTGCTCATACTTTCTATTCTTGTCTTATCAAAGTCCTTCATGAGTTCCACTATATAATTGATATCGCTTATCCTCTTCTATCTTAAACATATCAAGTACATCGTACAAGCTGTTTAGGTTTTGATTAGACATCATCGCATCATCTTTGTTTGCGAGTGTGTAAGTAACAGCGTAGAGTATCGCATCTTGCTGTTCGGTATTTAAATTGAATTGCATAATAAAGTTTTAATGTTGGTGTAAATATATATATTTTTTTTAATAAAACAAAAAGGGGGGCAAAGCACCCCCCCAATTATAACATTAAAACGTGTTCGGATATGAACACTACAAAAGTACTACTACATTTTCTTTTTAACAAGAGCTGTATATTTAGTTATTAACCCTTGTATATCATTGTTTGAGTATTTAGTGATCTGTATGGCTTTAGCGTGTAAGTCCTCTGCTGTACCCTGACCATATTCTTTGTCTAACCTAAGACCAAACTTGTACTGTTCTCCATACCTAAACACATTACACGCAGCACATTGTACTTGGCAGTTTGTTTCATCCCATCTCGTTCCGTAATGCTTCCTGCTTTGGAAATGTCCATTTTGTAATCGCTTCCAATGGTCTTGCTTGCCACAGGTGTAGCACTCAGCTATGCCTTGAGCATTTGCGTTTCTAAGTCGTATGTACTGACTAAAGATATTATCTAAACGCTTAACAAGGTTTTTACGTGATACTTTTTTAGACAATAGCGTTATCTAAAATCTGTATGATTTGTCGTAACTCTGACTTCTCAAACTTACCTTCTATCTGTGCATTGTAAGTCTTAAACAACAAATTGTAAATATGCTTCTCAGTATCGCCTTTATCCTCTTTTTTACCTAAGTAATCTATTTTTAAATCAAAATTCATAATCTATATATATGTGTTCCCAAAGTTAAAAAAAAATTTGCTTTATTATAATATATATATATTAATTATATAAATTAAATAATTATTATTATATTATACTATTATATTATTTTAAAGTATATTATTATATATATATATACTACTTAGTGATTTTTTTATATTTTTCAAAACCTCTACTGCCAAAGTATGCTACATAGATTGTAACAAGTAAAGTCTTTAGGAGTTCTATCCACGCCTGATCTATGTTAAACGCTATATTTAAACTATCAAGCACAATGTAGATCGTAGTAGCAAGGGTTAGATATATAAGGGTTAAAGGACGTACATTCTTACTTAACCAACTATCAGAAGTCATATCAGACTGCCAACGCTTAGAAACCTCTTGAATCTCTTGTGCGTCAATCTCGATAAGCTTTAATGCAGTTTCTTTGTCTTGTGGGGTAAGGGTATCGTCTTTTGCTATAAGTCGCTTAAACACCCCTAAGAATCCGTTATCGGGCAATATATCGCCTACTCCATCGCCAAGCGTAGAACCTACTGATTTTAAAAACTTACCTACTTTTGTGTCCTTAAACTTCTTTTTACTCATATTTTCTAAATTGTAATTGAAACAAAAATAAGTATATATTCAGCTCGTCAAATTTGTACCTACCTGTTGCAGGATAATAAGATACACCTGCTATAAAAGACGTAGGAAAAAGTAGTATAATTGAAAAACTACGCATAAGTCCATATTACTTCGTTTGACTTGTCTTTGTCTATATCAACGTGGATAAAACTGTTTGCTATCCCTATACGCTTAAACCCTACATCTAAAAGGCAGTTGATTAAGTGATAACGATCTACTGAATTATTACAAGCTATATCAACAGCTAATCCTCTTAAGTGGCTACTATTAGGTGTACCCCCTACTTTATCGTTGTGTTTTTCTGTACGATACCCTGAGTTGATTTTTATGGGCTTATCAAATTTATCTCTTGCTTGGTCTAACATCTCTAAGATATCAGTGTGCATTTTCTTACCACTTCCCACTTCATCAGGACTATCAAACTCTGTATAAGTAAAGTATTTCATATTAACACAATCCACAGTGTATGCAAAATTCACACATAATTTTATATTTTATCTATTACCCTTTGTATTTCTGCTAAGTCCACGTTTAATTTAAAACTTAAATCTGCTGCCCATTGTCTTACAGGTCTTCCGTTATGATATATAATTACAACAGGTACAGTCTGCACTTGCTTCTTAAAATTATCGTTTTGATCTTCTAACCAAGCAAATTGCACTTCACACCCTATTAAATTATTGAGGTCTATATTGTGTTGTTTGTTCCATTGTGTATTGACTTGTAATACTGTTATGTCTGATTTTACCACTTCTCCTAAAAAAGTAGGGCTAAATAGTAAAAACGCTAAGACAATTAAAGTTCTCATCTCAATTCATATACACGCTGCTCAATCAGTTCAAGTTTCTCAAAGTTCTTTTCTATAAGCTCACGATTACTCATAATCTCTTTTCGGATGGCGTTATCTTTCAGGTCATACTCTTGTCTTGAAATAACAGGTTCAGGTAATTCCATAGCTTCTTTTATCTGTGCTTTTAAGCTAAAGTAAAACGCTGTTGCTGTACTAATAGCTACTGCAAGAGATACAATAGTTTCTATGCTCATACTGAATTTAGTATTTTTAGATAACTCTGACATCTTTCTATTCGTTAAAGTTCCACCCTGCAAATGTATGTACTCCGTTACCCTCGACAGATATCTCTTTGCCTGACCACCCGTAAGGATATTTTACAGTACTTTCTTCATCTTCGTCAACTTCTGTAATCTCACTTGCTTTCCATAGTACATCTATCGAGTACTTATCAGATGCTACGCCTTCTGTTTCTACTTCGCCTTCCTCATTGTAGGTAGGTTCAGTAGTCCATATATAACCGAGCTTTACAACTGTATGAGTGTGTGATGGGTTTTCGTTCCCTTCTTCATCGGTTACTGATGGCAAAGCAGCTAATCTTGTTTCAGCTTGACTCTGACTGTCAAATTCATATTTCTTAAATATATACTTCATTTTAATTTAATTAACTTGTTAGTGTTTGTAATTCGCTATCGCTTAGTGCTTCGTTAAAATATATAACCTGCTTTACTTTTCCGTAGAAGTCATTTGAGCCCCCACCATTGTCAAAAGCTAACTCTTGTAATCCAACAGGTGCAGCAGCACTTGTGTCTGTGGCTACTTGCTCTCCATTAATATATAGAGCATAGTCATTAAGTTTATACTTGACTGCTACTTTATTAAATTGTTTACTATCTGTAATTGTTCCTGTCATATTCGCAGCAGTAGAGCCACCACTTGAAGAGAAAGACCTTATCTGATTGTCTGTGCTTGTAAAATCTATTGATACTCGGTCAGAAGTTGAGCTGTCGCTAATCGTTAATTGCCTAAAAGTTCCATCATTAGCAAGTGCTGCTATTTCAGCAAACAAAACACCCTCGCTGTCGTTAAACTCTGCACTTGTACCTGCATCGTTGCAAATATCTGCTGAGCGTGTTACAGTTGCATTTGTAGGTGTGTGTATATACGAAGACGGAAAACTACTTTCTTCCATCATAGCACCCCATAAATATATATTTTTATTGCCATTCATTACTACGTTTGGTGTGTTATCAGCTTCGTTTGCTCTAATAACTAAAGTACCTGCAACGTCTGTTGATAATGTAAATGTAATAGAACAGCGATACCACCCATTACCATAGTTTGTAATCTTAGCTGTGTGCTGACTGTCAATCGTACCTAAAGCACCACTATCTAAGTCAAAGTAACTTGTGCTATTTGATGGCGTAGTAAAGTTTTCTGTTCTTAAAGCAACATAGTTTATAGTACCCTTTTTAGCAAACACACTAAAAGTATAAGTACCACTTGAAGTCAAAGAAAATATATTATCAAATATTTGTACAACCCCTGTGCCACTATCATTGTCATTTAACTTGTCTGCTGTTAAATTACCATCAGGCGATATAATTTGGTCTGCTGTAACCAACGAACCTGACTTGCTCCAAGCTGCGTTACTAAATTCCTCTGAATATACTTGTAGGTTTTCTCTTTGAGGTTCTAAAAGCAAATGAGGGCAATCTCCTACTACGCCATTAGTTAGCGGATAGTCTAAGCGTGGTACATCAGCAGCTACTGATTCTATAAGTCCGTCTTTGTTTACTCGTGTCGCAGTCGAACCTCTTGTAGCATTAAAATCCCCATTACCATTTGCGGGTAAAACAGAATATAAGTTGTCTGTCGAACCTGCTTTGTAACCACTTGGTATTAACGCTATTGATGCTTTATCGTACATACTAACTTGTTAATTTTTGTAATTGTTCGTCTGTAAGAGCTTCTGTAAATACTTGTACGTTTCTTACTTTTCCGTAAAACTTACTTGATAAAGCACCACTTGTAAACTGCAAACTATTTAATCCTGAGGGTATAGTGGCAGATGTATCAGTACCTACCTGTTGACCATCAACATAAAATTGCACGTCATTTTCTTTATATTTTATTGCTACTTTATGATAGCTTTTTGTGTCTGTAACTGTATAATTAAATGTAGCTTGTGAAGAACCACCATCGTCTATTATAGATGTAATCATATTGCTATTATTCCTAAAACCTATATAAACTCTGTTAGACCCTGTTCCATCAGAAATTGATATCAACCTAAAAGTACCATCGTCAGCAAGTGCAGCAATCTCTGCATATAGCACACCCTCACTATCATTAAACAAGTCAGCATTACCACTATTGTTTGCTACGTCAGCAGAGCGAGTTACTGTTGAACCGCTTGTTGGTATGTACGACGTTGCGTAATCTCCACTTTCTATCTGAGCAGCCCAAGCATAAATACCACTACTCGGTATATCATCAACCCAAAGACCTGATTGAGAAGCGTGCCCGTTACTTTCAACCAATTCAAATCTCTGCCAATTTTCGGTTACTAATAATGTTTTTGTTGTTACAGTTAGTGAAGGGTCTTTTAACTTTACATTAACTGTGCCTGTAACACTTTTTAAGTATATACTTCTTGACACTACACCTGTAACAGCTACTTGTTTATAAAAACCAACTGAGCCATTACTGACTATTTTAGAAGCATTATACTGTCCACTTGGGCTTAAGGTTTCAGTTGTATTAGAAGTTATAGTTGTACCTGATTGAACAGTCCATTGCGTAAAATCTTCGGAATAAGGCAGAGAGTTAGTCCTCTGTGGCTCTAATAACAAACTTCCTGTACCATCTGTGAAATCTATTCTTGGTAAGTCGGTATCGTTTGTTACTTTTACTACTGATACATTATCCCAAAACCCATAAGCACCATCATCATAAACATAAAGTCTTAATTGAGTTGATGTAGATGTAGCTACAAAAGTAAAATTGAAACTTCCATCAGCATATAAGTTTCTAAATTGTGAGTCTGCATTTGTAAAAAACGCTAATCGACTTGAAGTGCCAATAAAAGCGTCTGCTGTTACTTTATATGTTTTGCCAACCTCAGTTATTATGTTTTGTGATGGATAACCACTCCCACCACTAATAGCTACTTTTAACCTACCACTATCAATACTTAAAGTCGCATTAGTGTTAGGTGTCCAATTCTGTGCGACCTCTTTTACTGATACGTTGTCTATTGAACCTTTAATCGTATCTCGTAAAGTAAACTGAAACACTAAACTTTGTGTTGATGCAGACTTAAAGTAGTATATAAGTTCGCCTGTCTGTTGTGTAGTGGTAATTGTTTCTACTGTTGTACCTAAAGGCGTATTTCTTAATGTTATATCAAAGTCATCTGCACCACTTACTTTAATAGTATCTAAGCTAATTTTGTATATTTTATTTGCAGTTACACTAAAGCTATTGCTTGTAAAAACCTGTGTTCCACCATTTATGTTCTCAAGTTCTAATCTGTCATCTACAACACTTAAATAGTCAACAGGAAACGATACGTTATTATTCCACCCTGTTAATCCATCGCTAAAGTTTCCGTTGGTAACAAGTTCACTGCCTATCTGCTCAAAGTTTCCGTTTTGTACAAGCTCTCCACTTAATATCTGTACGTCTTCTACAAGCCCTTGCTCGTTTACTCTTGTAGCACTTGAACCTCTACTAAAGTCAAAGTCGGCTTCTTGTACTTCTTTTACGCTTACGTTGTCTATTGAAGATTGACCAAATCCTGTAAAAACGTAAAAGTGTGTAGATGTTGTTGTAGGTATAACCTCAACAGAATAAGTACCTGTGCTGTAAAATCCTGTGCCTTTACTATACTGAGCAGACCTCAATTCAATAATACCCTCTAAAACCTCAAATCTTAACTTATAGGTTTTTCCTATTTCATACACTTGTTGGTTTAAGTAGCTATTTGCAGATGCATCGCTTGTAGCTCTGCCATTTGATATAGTCCACCCTGCACCCTTTGACCAATCACTATCTGTGTCAAACGTACCATTAGTAACAAGTTCAGATAATACCTGATAAGGTGGTATTACAGTATTTAAGCTACCATTTGAATATGCAGTAGGTGTTAAGACTATACTTGCTTTATTGTTTAAGTCTTTTAAGGTCGCATCTGTGCCATCTGAGTTCTCGTAATAGTCAGAGTGGTTGTATAGCTTATTGGTCGCTGCGTGATCATAGTACACATCGCCAAAGTCCTCTGCTTTACTTTCTCCCCAATTGCTTCTGTGATATATTTCGTTTGGCATTTAGAAACTTTTTTAATTTTGTTATATTCTTATCTTTTATTTTGTATCTCAAAGCACCCATCCGTTAAACAATGAATCATTATCAGGATATACATCGCTGTCAGAGTTGCTATT
>Ga0208666_1000750_pt1 | contig 14815 bp, 30 predicted proteins | sample 5B_taG_FD_184078 | JGI IMG/M metagenome (GOLD analysis project Ga0208666, IMG submission 184078) | Marine viral communities from the Subarctic Pacific Ocean - 5B_ETSP_OMZ_AT15132_CsCl metaG (SPAdes) (version 2) | ecosystem: Environmental > Aquatic > Marine > Oceanic | place: Pacific Ocean...
CTCGTTCCCAAGGCATCATATTTTCAATCTCTGTTAAGCTATATTTATGGTACTGCATCAAGGCAAAATTAAGTTTGAAGTAACTCTCCAAACTCATATGCACCATCGCTACCCGAAAAAAGATGCTAACCCTTCTAGTACCACTTCACTTTTAACTTTAGTATTAGGATTAGTAACTTCAATAGTATGCTTCAATTTAGGCATAGTCTCAAAGAACTTTTCAATCTCTTTGAACTGGGATGAATTCATTGACTCAAGAAATTCTTTTACCTCTTTCTTGGTACAATCAGCAGTTGCCCATACCTCATCTTCATTATAAATTTTATCAATACAAGTAGCAATCAAATCAAAAGATTGATCCATTGCATTCTTTTCATTAAAATCAAAATTGTTTTTAATGAATTGTTCTAGAGATGGATACTTCATCTCCATCATCAAATCATCATCTAACTTAATCTGATTAGTATGATCGTCATCCTTATTAACCTGAATAGAATCGAGATCAATGAAGACAGGAACATTCGTTTCCTCATCATCAGGACAAATAATATTAACTTCTATCTCTTCTCCAACAGACTTACCTCTGATGTTTAGAAATAAGAATTCAATATCAAATGTAGGAAGAGTTTCTACTTTAATTCCTTTTGTAAGAACACAGTTCTTCAATACTGCTTTAATAGCATTAGTAATTTGTTTTGTGTCTTCACTCTCAAGAGCAATTACAAGAACCTTTTCTTCTTTAACTAGAAATGGTCTATATTTAATACTCTTTCCTGTCGAAGGTAGTTCCAACTCATACGTCGGGGTCGCAATTTTTGGTAAAGGCATAATATCCTATAACAATATCAGTGTATTTATTTAGTGGGTTTATCTAGCGGTTTAATAATCCAGATGTAATTCCACCAGCAATATCTCCAAGTAGATCATTACCTGTTAAGTTATCTACAACATTATTCACAAAGTTACCAGCAGCATTAGCTAATGATTGTTGCCCAGTATTTAATATAGTAGGAACTTCTGGTGCTATTCTAGTATCAACTACATAACGAATATATGTCAGTGCAACACTACACTTTAGTAAATCTGATCCATCATATGATACAGGTATTGATGTTATCTGTAAAGGATAACTCTTTATAAACTGGTAAGTTAATGCTTGAGCATAATCTTTCTCAAATTTAGTTACTTCCAATCCAGCAACAGTATATGTATCAGGATACTTCATTCTATAAGTATATGAATTAGATCTAGCAGCATTCTTATTCTCATTAGTAATAAATGATATCCAATCCTCAAAGAACTTTATGGGTAAGTAATTTTTAGCATCAACATAAAATGTTAGATCTATTCTATCATCATATATTCTTCTATACGCATGTCTCTCAGTTACTCCATGAAAATCGTTATCAATCTGGTGTGTTGCAAGAGAAGAACCTGGAAGACTTGCTTCTGAACACATCAATTGAATTTTACCCTGTCTATTCTGTCCTCTGTATTTTGAAAGACCACTAGGTATATCCAATGAAACTTCAAAATGAGAAGTTAATGCAGGTGAGAGTAAGTTTGATTTAATGTCTGAGACTGACCTTCTAATAGGCATTTATAAATACTATTTGACATTATATATTATGTATAAGAGATGGCCGAAAGTAAAAAGAGTATCTTTAGACCGACTAGACCAAGAAAGTATAGTGGTGATGTAAATAATATTATATGTCGTAGTTCTTGGGAGACAAAATTTTGCAAGTGGTGTGATCTAAATGAAAATATTATACAGTGGGGAAGTGAAGAGTTCTTCATACCATACCGTGCTCCTGATGGCAAAACCCGTCGTTACTTTCCAGACTTTATCATCAAAGTAAAAGAAAATACTGGAGAAGTTAAGACCTATGTTATAGAAGTTAAGCCTGCCAAACAAACACGACCACCTAAACAAAGAAAAAAAGTGACTCAATCATACATCTACGAATGTAAAACCTATGCAACTAACCAAGCAAAATGGAAAGCAGCATATGAATGGTGCAAAGATAAACGAATTGAATTTAAAATCATCACTGAAAAAGAATTAGGTATCTATTATGGTAGATAGTTTTGGGTTTGATAACGCTGCGGAAGAAGCAGAAGATAATCGTGTCAAACAATACTTGAGCGATCTCAATAATAGAACCAATGATCCTGAAGAGATGATGTTAGAAATTATGCAAGCACTGAATGATACAGTAACTCCCATACCAGAAGTAGGAAATTTCTATACCTTTGTATATAATGCCAAGACTCCTGGTGAAACTTATGATCAACATCCTTTGATTGCATGTACTTCATTAGAGAAATGGGGATTCAAAGGTCTCAACTTTCATTGGAGAAAATCAAGGAACTATACATGGAATGAACTAGCAGGACAACTCTATATTGTCCAACGAAATGAACTTGATGATCTCCTTACAATACCTTATGGTAAATACATACTTAATCCTCGCTAAATAATAAAAAAGATACACTATAATGGCAGTTATTACTAGTCAGATAGCAAGAATAAGAGTTGGTCCTAGTGCTAGAGATAAGACCACACTTTATACTGCGACAAGAGTTACTGGACCAACAGGCAACCCTCCAAAATATTCAACAGAGATTATACAATATAGTGATGCAAAGGGAAGTGACGGTGTAGTAATAGGAACTCAAGATTCAAATAATCCAGGAAAAATAATATTTAATTCAAATGCTTCTGATACAGCACAAACATATCAATCTTTTGTTGCAAAAGCATCTACCACTCAAGTCAATTCGGTAAAAGATGCTATTGCATTCACTGCAGAAGAAAAGGCAGCACTTAATGCAGTATCTGGTTCTAATAATGCAGCAATAAATTCAGGAACAGATTCATCAACACCAGCAGGTGAGACATTTACTGACGCAAGACAATCATGGGATCCTAATTTTGGACAAGGGCAAAGAGATGATTTTCAACCTTCAAGTGTAAGCGTCAGTGAAAATACCCCAGACAATGGTATAACACCAAGCAATTCTGCAGAAGGAACCAGAAATAGTTTTGATACTCTTCTAGTATATCCAACTACATTAAGGCAAAGTAATCAAGATACAATTCACTTTACTATGATGGAATATGTGTCTAAATCACTTGGTCCATCTAATGGCACATTAAGTGCTGGTGAAAGAACTAGTGATAGAAAGAGTATAGGAAGAGTGGTTCTTCCTATACCTGCTGGAATCAATGATCAAAATCAAGTTAACTGGCAAAGTGGTTCAATGAATGCTGGACAAATGGCAGTTGCTTCTCTTGCTCTTACAGGTATAACAGAAGGTCTTACCTCAATGGGAGAAAAAACAGCAGATATACTAGGTAATATAGGAGGTAATGAAGGTGATGTAAAGAAAGCACTAGCATCAACCATTGCAGGTGCTGCTACTGGTGATAGTAAAGCACTTATGCAGAGAGCAACTGGTCAGGTAATGAATCCTAATATGGAATTGTTATTTAATGGTCCTGAATTAAGACAATTTAGTTTTGCATTCAACTTCACAGCAAGAAGTGCATCAGAAGGTAGAACTATTCTTCGCATTCTTAGATTCTTCAAACAAGGAATGTCTCCTATCAAATCTACTTCCAATCTCTTTTTAAAATCACCTCATACCTTTAAATTAGAATATAAGAATGGAAATAGAGAGCATAAAGCATTGAACAGATTTAAAGAATGTGCTTTAACATCATGCCAACTACAATATACTCCTGATGGCAACTACTCAACTTTTGAGGATGGTATCATGACCAAGTATCAAATGACCCTAGCATTTGGTGAACTTGAACCAGTATTTAATAGTGATTATGCAGAATTCTCCCAAGACGAAATAGGTTATTAAAATGTCAAACTACTTTAGCAAAGTTCCAGATTTTCAATACGTTAGCAGACTCCCTGATGCTAAAATATCAGACTACATTACTGTAAAAAACTTATTTAAGAGAGGAAAATTAAGGGATGATATCTTTCAAGACTTAACTCTCTTTACCAAGTATAAAATTAAAGGTAGCGATAGACCAGATAATGTTGCTTTTGATTTTTATAGAGATTCTAAACTTGATTGGGTAGTATTACTTTCAAACAATATTCTTAATATACAAACAGAATGGCCACTACTACAAATTGAATTTGATAGATATCTACTGGATAAGTATGGTTCATATGAAAATCTAAATGCTGTTCACCATTATGAAACAACTGCAGTAAAGAATAGTTCTGGTGTATCCATTGTTAAAGCAGGATTAACATGCGAATCAGATTACTCGGTAACATTTTACGATACTAGTGTTGGTGGTTATACAACAAAATCAAATGTTGCTGTGCCAGTAACCAATTATGAATATGAATCTAAAATTGAAGACGCAAAGAGAAATATATTCTTACTCAAACCAAGGTATATCAATATAGTAAAAGATGATATGGATGATATCATGCCATATAAAAAAGGTTCTACTCAGTATGTGAGTAAAACCTTGTCTAAAGGAGAAAATATTAACCTGTTTAAGTAATTATTCCTCAGCTAACTTTTGGAAGTAACTTAAAGCATCATCCTCTTCTGAACTAGCAGATGCTACAGGAGCAGCGACTGGTTCTTTACGTTCAAAATTAGGTTTGAAAGAACCACGATTGTTGTCTTCCTCGAATACCTCTTCATCTACACGACGAGCAGGTTTCTTATGACCTAGAACATAATCAAGACGCTTCTTCAGATCATCATATGATTTGAATTGATCTGTAGCACTGACTGCAGCAAGAGAATACTGCTTCTTCCATAATGCCTCTAGTGCATCATCATCTTCAAGTAGAGGAGATACTGTATCGAACTCTGACTTATCATAGTTCCAGTAACCATCCTTCTTGACGATCTTCAACTTGAAGTTTGCACCTTGCCAGAAATCAAAAGGATTGATTGGGGTCTCATCCTCAAACTCTGGTTGCATTGCTTCCATTACTTTATCAAAGATCTTCTTACCAAACTTGTAGAGGAATACTCCACCCTCATTTTGAGGATTGGTAGGATCTTTTACAACATAGATGTTTGCATAGTAGGAAAGCTTACGCTTCTGTCTACGAACAACATCCTTATCAGATTCATTACCACTGTTCCAGAGTTCACGATTGTATTCGGAAACTGGATCCTTGCCACCTGTTGTGGTCAAAGAGTTTTCAATATACCAACCACCTGGTCCTTGAAATGCATGTGAATACATCTTTACCCAAGGGATGTCTTCACCCTCTGGTGCTGGTAAGAAACGGATAACAGCATAACCGTTACCTGTTTTATCTACTTCTGGTTTCCAGAGTCTTTCATCTGCTCCACCACTAGTAGTGTTCATCTTCTCCACTTCCTTAACTAGTTTTTGTGTTAAGGATCCTAGAGAGGATTGTTTTTTTAGGTCGTTAAATGACATTCGATTTGTGTTTTAGATTTGGCTTGTGTATACCCAGTTTACATCTTAAATTGATCATTGTCAATCTGTTGTTTCATAATCTCAACCATTTCATGCATATTCTTAAAGAATACTTGCATATCAATATTAGCAGGTAGTCCCATAGTGGTTGCACCTTCTAATATTTGCTCCTTCATTTTCTTTGCTTCAGGATCATCAGATAAACTGACACGAGTATAAAGTATTCTTTGCTTCTCCAGAAGTTTCTCAAGTATTTCTACATGATATTTCTTATCTTCTTTAGGCATAGACGGAAACTTAAAGACGTTATTGTAAACTTCTTCTTGAAGTTCACTAACCTCTGCCATCTCTGCTCTCACTACTTCTGAATCAAAGAAACTCATTCTCCCTCCGCAGGTGTTTCATCATCACTCTGATCTTCAATTTGTTCTAGAACATCAATAGCACCCAACACTTTTAATAATGTTGTGCGATTAGTTTCTAAACTTTGTTCTAGTTGGGTTTTCTGTTCTCGTAAGTTAGCAAGAACATCAGCATTACTAAGAGCCATGAATAACTATCTCCTTTAAGATTTTTTTGTAATGGGGTACATCTATATTTAGGAACGGTTTATACTTCTTAATTTTTCGACTGACGGTTTCCCACACAGGGTCATTCAGTTTCTTATCGAAGTTTGTTCCATACTCAAATATTATATCATATATTACCATAGTTTCAAGTGATGTGTTACCCCCTAGATAACTCTTCAGTATAGGAGGGTGTCCTGTAGAACAATCAAACACATCATCAACCTTACTTCCATCAAACAAAGTATTAGTTTCTTCCTTAAAAACATATGAAAGTGATTGAACCTTCTTCTTCCAATCAACATACCTTGCTTCTCCATTCTTTATCATATCACCAATCCACATCGTAGCAGGATCTGTGGTGCTTACAAAATTAGATACGAAAAACTCTTCTACTTCTTTATCATTCTTCTGTCTTGCAAATTTCTCAAACCAAAACCTATCCTTTCTCTTATAGAAGGCTTGGTGTGTTGCTCTTGTCTTACCACGATACTTTATATAATCGTAATGGTCTTTAGTAAAATGATTTTTTAAAGAGAGATAACAACGATATGCGTCAAAGGCCACCATTTCACACTGGTAATTTTGCTCTCGAACTTCTCTTTAAGAAGTTTAATTCTTGTGCTTCATACTTAAGTTTTTCCTTAAGCGGTTTAGATATTAATTTAGGAACTGACTCAACATCAATGCTATTCTGATCACAGAAATACACAATGGCATCAATGTAGTTCATGTTTGAATTAACTTGAACAAGACTTTCTATCTCCTGTGCAAACCTTGCTGGACAGAAAAATTTAGTTTGTAATACTTTTTCTAATTCATTCTTTGGCATCATCTGTCCCAGTATTGTTAGATACAAATTCTTTAATATAGCGAACTAGAAGTTTAATATAATCCCCTTTGTTTCTTTTGTCAAATACTTTTACCTCACCACCAGGTGTTACCATGATAGTGATTAGTTTTTTAACAGGGATTTCAGTTAGTTCGTAGTAAGCAGCAGCGTAAAAAGTTTCCTGAACAAAGTAGTTCTCCAACCACTTCTCAGGTTTAATCTTTCCAGATGTTTTAAAATCTATGACTGCTAACTCGCCTTCATATTCCGCTATACAATCAACTCTACCCGCAAGACCTAAGTATTCTGAGTAAAGAGTTCTTTCTATAGCATGTATGTTATTTATCTTATCTAGATATGGCTTAGCATGATGAAACATAAACTGAGTTGCAGGTTGGAAATCCTTCCAATCTATTTCATTGTTTCTCATATACACTTCAACTGCTTCATGGAAATCAGTTCCACGAGTAGTTGCTTTCTTTGTGATACGATTTGCTTCTTCTATACCAACTCTCTTACGCCAGTCAATAAAGATCTGCCTATTATAGAAGGAAGTTACTGACGTGATAGAAGGAACCCACTGACCATCAGGCAACTCATAGAGTCTACAACCAGGAGTTTCTTTCTTTTTTAATTCAAGATCACCGAGATAATTACAATAAGTAAAGGTCATAAATTAAGTTCCAATTTAGCAAGAATGTATTCTTTAACTAATCCAGAGCGAACAATGTCCTCAACCCCGAATTCTACTATATCAACAGAAGGCATGATACGAAGGACTCTCATGAAATCATGGATACCATTACGTTCATTCTGTTTAAGTAAGTCAGTTTGAGTTGCATCACCACAGAACATGATCTTGGAACTCTCTCCTACCCTTGTCATTATACTATCAAGTTCATGATAATTCAAGTTCTGGAATTCATCCACTATAATAATTGCTTTATCAAGTGTGGTTCCTCTTAAGAATGAGGTGCTCCAAAAGTCAATTGTTCCTTGAGTTTTAAGATTACCATAAAGCATTTGGAAGTCTGCTTCAGTAGGTAACTCAAACATATACTTCACCATACTCTTGTATGGAATCTGATAGAGAGTAGACTTATCTTCATGATCACCAGGAAGAAATCCTATCTCCCTAGTTGCTACTAATGATCTTACAATGTAAATCTTATCGTAAGGAGTGGTTGGATCAAGAGCTTCTTGAAGAGCATTATACAGAGTAATAAAAGTCTTACCTGTACCAGCACAACCATAAGCAACAAGATTCTTTCCTTTACTATAAGAATCAAATAATTTTTTCTGATTTTCCGTGAGGGGTTCAATGTCCCTCATCATATCAGTATTAATTGGTTTCTTTCTTTTCATCTGCTTGGCCGACATACTTAAACCTACCCCAATAGGTTGATCGGATTTCTTTTTACGTGGCATAATTAGTCAACATCAAAGGCAGATTGAGTTTGAGATTCGTAAGAACCTTTTTTAGCTAACCGTCCAGAGATACCTCCAGATTTGTCAGCTTTCTTGAGGACTTCTCCCCATCCAGGATTCTTATTAACAAGTTTATCTCTCCACTCACCAACCTCAACACCTAAACTTGGAGAATTTTCGGGAGTGAAATACCGTTGCCAATCAGGATTGTCAGTCTTCCACTGATCCCAATCATGAACGCTCATAGACACTTCTTTTTGTTCACCAGTTTCTTTATTAATAACAGGATAGGTAGCCATAAAACTTTACAAGGGATAGTTATTTAGCCCAATCTAGAGCTTCTGCAACAGTAGGAAATTGTTCAGAAAAAATCTTACGAATTTCTGCTACAACGTCCATATGTTCTTTCTGTGTTCCATGTGCAGAACGTAGATCAATATAATGAACCCATGATCTGACAGAACCAGTCATGTATATTCTTGTAGGTGTTGCTAGTGGGAGAACAAATCTCGCACACTCCTTTGCAACTCCCTCTTGTAAGAGTGCATTGTAGAGATCCATTGCTTCAGAAAAATGCCTAGCAATAAGTGCTTGGTATTCCTCCTTCTTCTCTTGTGGTATGTCATCATTACTATTCTGACGATTCTTACTATCCTGACTGCGAAGATCAGGAACAGGAATCACACTATCAAGAAGATTGGTATCAGCATATCTCTGACTAAACTCTTGAAAAGTAAATGATCTATGTCTTAATATCTGTGCAGCAAGTCCTCTAGTAGTATTGATCTCTACTGTCATAAATGCTTGTTCAAAGACACTCCAGTGACCATGCTGGATACAATACTTAAGAAGACCAGCAAACTTATCATTATCCTGATTGTTAGGGTTACTGACACGAGCAACATATGCCATATGCTTTTCAGCATCTGGTGTTACACTTACTAATTTAATCATCTTCGTCATCAAAGACCTCATCGTAATCAGTGGGATTTAGTTGAGTATAATTCTCAAACTTATATGCGTCAACATCCGAATGAACTTCGGACTCTAGTGCATCAACTAGTTGCTTAAGGTTTCTAACAATAAGCTTTAATCTTTCTCTATCCATTACTCTCACTAGATCTTCTGTCTATATCTGACATTGTTTGACTAGACATAAAATACTTTTTAATTATATCTATTTGGTCTTGATACTTTGCAATAATATCTAATTCTTTTTCTATAGATTCTAAAATGTCAGTATGTTCACCAACACCTGCAGGATTTTCTAGATATACTTCAACATTTGCTTTGTGTTTTGCAATATCACCTTGAGCATGTGCTATCAATGCTCTCAGAATTTGCTCACGCATATGTAGTGCCATAACTTATACCTGTTTTTTAAATTATACATTAAAAAAGGGGGTATGTAAACCCCCTTTATCTTAACTGCAAGGAACTGCCTTGCTCTTCACTTTGATGCCTCGATACATTAGATCGAAGTTCCTGTTCTTTGCTGCTTCAGCAAGAACTCTTCTGTTGTAATCAGCAGAGTCATACTCGACTCCTCTGTAAGTGACTTTTGCCATTGGCTTTACTCCAAAGTAGTAGGGGTTTTAATCCGTTCCTTTAGTCGGCTTTTGCGTCCTCGTCGAAGGAGGATGAACGATTCCGTTCCGAGTCGGCTTACTTGCGTCCCTTTTGGGATGAACGATATGTGTTAATGATAACACAAGTATATTATATAGGCAAGTTTGTTTGTATTCCCTGATACATTATTGATAATAGTTAATGTCTTCACCAATTGTATTAGGACACAACATACTAGTTGCTAATTCTTTTGCTTGTAGATTATGTTCACAGAGTTTATTCATCCAGATTCTATCATCAAGATCAACTTCACCATCAGTTGATATCATACGACAACAAATGTCTATAATTCTATTTCGATATTTGAGTTTTAACATGTTCGATTGCGGTGGGTAGAAGTGCGTACTCTTTTCTTTGAATTGCTTTAGTTAATGATTCTACAGTATCATCGGGTAAAATAGGAACCTCTCCTTGAAGAATTATTTCACCGCCATCAAGTTCTTCATTAACATAATGAACAGTACAACCAGTAACTTCATCACCTGCATCCATTGCTCTTTCTACTACATTCAATCCTTTATACTTTGGTAGTAATGATGGATGCACATTAATGATAGGAGCAGGAAACTTAGAAGGATTTTTAATCACTCTCATATATCCTGCAAGAATTATAAGATCTACATTCCATGCTCTGAACATTTCTATCATTTTATCTTCATCTTTATGTGGTATCCTCACATGAGGAATACCAAACTTTGCTGCTCTCTTAACAGCACCGCATTGTTTTGTGTTGTGTATCATCAACACAACTTCATTTGTATTACATATAGGATTGGTAACTATGTTCTCGAAGTTGGTTCCGTTTCCAGAACACATAACACCCAGTCTCATTAGTTTTAATTAGGGTAAGGTGGTTCAGGTTCATCAATACTATGTTTGAAATATTCTGTATCAAAATAAGAAACACCAGGTGGTGTCGGATCATCATAATTCATTCTCAACTTACGTTGATACTCACGCTCATCCAATACTTCATTAATAAGTATTTTCATCTCATTAACATATTCAGGAGTGAATAATCTACGAGGATGAATAATCGTTCTAGGAAGAATTGCATTCCCATTCTCATCATGGGGATATACATTATCTCTACATCCCTCAACTGCTTCACCACTCATCCCTTGAGTATCAATCTTTTCAGTCATAAAGGATTCCCATCTTTATCAAGTAATCCCATCTTCTTTACTTCATTCAAATTAGACTTCTCCATTCTTTTTATTCTCTTATACTCTTTCATAATCTTATCTACTTCATCCTTTGATACTCTCACATTTAACTGCGATCCTTCCTCTGGTGAAACAAATCCCAATCCACTTTTCTTTTTCTCTTCTTTCTCTTCAATATAATCATTGATTCCATTCTGTATTTCACCTTCAATGATATCATTGATTTGAGATCTCAACATCTCATTATCCATGTTATTTTTACTCATAGTTTCCTCTTCCTCTTCTTCTTTTCAGGAGATTTGTAACCATATTGACTGGGTTTAATTGTACCATGTCCAAAGTCTATTGCCTTAATAGAATCCTTGCCATATTTATCATAATACATGTCAAAAATATTCACCATTTTGTAACAACGTGTCACATCTAAATGCTGTGTTTCATTTTCAACATATCTAACAATATAAGCATCGGTTGGAAAGGATTTATCGTTTGCCTTATCTTCTGTGGTTTTTTCTAAAAGAATTTCGCAAGAGTAATCCGAAGGTTGAATCTTAGATTCCTTTTCCACTTCTGGTTTGACTGGTGCTTGCGGAGAAGTCATGAACGACCTCCCCATACTATATCAGGATAAGCTTCTTTTACCTGATCAAATGTAATATCATATTTGTCACCAAGTTTCTTATCTTTTGTAAGAACTATTACCTCTGCCTCTCTTGGATGCAATCCTTGTAAGAGATTAATAAACATCATCTCTCTACGTGTTGTAGTAAGAGTGTCATTACCACCCTTCACATAATGGTATAAGTTCTGATACTCTCTTCTTAAAGATGTTCTACCTCTACCATCAAGATCTTGTCCTGTTGCTGATTCACCACCTGCTGCTTCTCTAGCAAGGTTCTCTGACAGACTACCCTTATATACTGTTTGATCCTGTGTCTCTCCATAGGGAACCTCTCCTTCAGGTAAGAGACTGATTACAGAACTATCAAAGTTCCAAACCATAATCATTTTTATACAGTCATGCTCATAGTGCTTCAGTGCTTCTACTGTTTTATCAGGGGTCTTCTGTTTAGAAGCAATATCCAATACCTCAAATACAAAAGGGTTTATGGGTAGAGAATCAATCGCAGGTGCTGCTTTAACTGTTCTCTTCTTTGCTTTAGAAGCAGAAGGTAACTTAGGACCATCAGTTTTACGAGGTCTACCTCTCTTTTTAGTCGTCTTCGTCGTCGGTGTCGATGTCATGAGTTTCAATTCTTAGGGCTAAAATTTCATCGGGAACTAATTGTCCATTAGCATCAAACATTTCTGGATGAGTATACACTACTTGAGGTGTTGTTTCATAAGAATGCTGTCTTGCCATCCATCCTATCATACCTCCTACTAATAATGCAAGTATAGACATTACTGTCATAAGTGTCAATGATACTACTAGTGTTTCTGACATGGCACTGCTCCAGATAGGTTATTTTTTTCGGATGTCCAAGTAAAAATCAAAGTGAAAAACAATTTCTCTATTCCAGAGTGCAATTAACTTTCCAAATTTTACTTGAAAGGTCTTCGGTTTTTGTGAGTTTCTTCTCCTGTTTCTTAAAAGTAATTCTACACCTCTATTGATTTGAGGTTTGTCATTATTTAGATTGTTTTTTTCTTCTTCCTGGTCTTTTGTCATAACGATACCTCACTGCATCTTCAAGAATCTTGGACAAATAGTTTTTTATTTTTCTTGCTTGTGGTTTAGGAATGTGATGATATGCCTCACGCAATTGCTTATGGTCATTATCAGAACCTCCTTTAATATATTCCTCAAGGTCTAATACTTCCTTACCAAGTTCTTTTGCTGTAGAACTCTGAAGGAAAGCATCAACCTCTACTCTTGTTGTTTTACGATACTTTAGAAATTCATAAAATTTCAATTGCATCTTCCCTTGATATGAAAGTTCAAGGGCATGTTCAATCATATCATAAACAGTTTCAAAGTCGTTGAGTTTTTTCATTAGACTAATTTCTTCTCCTTTAAATACTGAACTGTTTCAGTGCATCCACCAAGATTGGTTCCGTCTATTACTACTTGAGGGAATGTAGATCCATCACCAAACTGTCCATAGAATGCTTTCCTGTCAAAGTGTTCCCCTAATTTATATACTACATGCTTTAATCCTGTCAACTTTAATACTTCAACTACCTTACTACAATATGGGCAACCGTCCTTTGAGTATACGGTGAAATTCATGTTTTCTGGCATTGGTATTCAAAAATTTTATTTATTGTTAGATTGATTTTTAAGAGCATCTTTCCAACGCTCGATGAGGATTTGAAGTTCTTTGATACGAACATTCGCCGTATCAATTTTTTCATCAAGATTGCTTTTCATCTTGCTTTCTCTCCTCCATAGATTTATTTTTAATGAGAATTCTATGGTTCGCATGGTCTGGAACGAACTCTAGAACATCATCATGAGGCCACATCATCTCTTCGTATAATGCATTAAGTCGATCCATGTCATCCCATAGATCATTTACATGTTCTCCCCTAGGCCAATCATCTCCACTATGATGTTCTTCAGGTTCTAGATCTCCGTGCATGAATTTGCCTCCTTAATTTTACTTATTATATATTGAATAGTATGTATCATATCAGTGTGGGTTATACCATTTCATTAGAAAGACTGTAGCAGTGATTCCTATCACCACACCCAACCCAAGATAAGAAAGTAAAATCATACTCATTCATTATGTTGTAAATATTGTATCATACTTTCCAGAGTGTGCAAATCACCCCCGACAGATCGAAGAGCATTGTTGCAATTCTTACAGAGGAGACCCCTCACATCCCCTGTAGTAGGATTACGATCAACCATAAAGGAATTATAGTTTCCACCTGCCTGTAGGGTCTTACAGATGGCACACTGGTTGTTCTGTTCTACGAGTCTTCTATTATATTCTTTAAATCCTACACCCTTTTTCTTACTCTTAGTGATTCTTTTAACAGTACACTCTTTACATTCATATGAATATGAGGATGCAAGAGTAGTATTCTTACGTGTTCTATAGTATCCATCTATCAAGTTCTTCTCTTCACCACATACTCTACATACCCTCTCGGATAATAACAGATGACTTAATTCTACTTGGTCGTCTAAATCCATGCATTAAAAAAGACCCTAAAGTAATTTAGGGTCTTATCTATTTTGTAACGATCAGTTATATTTAAAGTGCATTACCACGAGGCAATACTTCCTCTGGGAACACAAAGTTCTCATGTGGTTGGTCAACAGATGACATCCATGCTCTCATACCTTCATTAAGAAGAATATTCTTAGTATAGAAAGTCTCGAACTCTGGATCTTCTGCTGCTCTTATCTCTTGAGATACAAAGTCGTATGCTCTTAAGTTAAGTGCAAGACCTACGATACCAATCGATGATGCCCACATACCTGTAACAGGCACGAATAGCATAAAGAAGTGAATGAATCTCTTATTAGAGAATGCAATACCGAAAATCTGTGACCAGAATCTGTTAGCAGTAATGAAAGAATATGTTTCTTCCTGTTGTGCTGGATCAAATCCTCTAAAGGTTGAACTCTGCACTTTACCTTCAGAGTATTGTGATGTGTCTTCATACAAGGTGTTCTGAACTGTTGCACCATGAATAGCACAAAGTAATGCTCCACCTAGAATACCTGCAACACCCATCATATGGAAGGGGTTGAGTGTAATATTATGGAAACCTTGAATGAATAGAA
>Ga0208666_1000753_pt1 | contig 14803 bp, 10 predicted proteins | sample 5B_taG_FD_184078 | JGI IMG/M metagenome (GOLD analysis project Ga0208666, IMG submission 184078) | Marine viral communities from the Subarctic Pacific Ocean - 5B_ETSP_OMZ_AT15132_CsCl metaG (SPAdes) (version 2) | ecosystem: Environmental > Aquatic > Marine > Oceanic | place: Pacific Ocean...
GTTTCTCCCACTGAGTTCCAAGAACTGGGTCAGTGATGTTTTTGGATCCTTTGATTGATGTAGCACCATCAGCCATATCCATAAAACCTCCGTACATATTTAACACGCCTGTGCCGACGATTTCCACAGTCTTCTCAGAGAAGAACTTAGCTGCCAACTTGGCCTTACAATCAATAACCTGACCGTTCATGATACATTTATCTCCTGCATCAAGGATAATATTACCTGTCTTTTCGTCAGGACCAGAGGCTTTCATTTCAATATCAATGGCCTCCATTCTGATCTTACCTTTGGGTGCACGAATAACTATGTCACCATTCTGTGCGTCAAGATAGATTGCAGGTTGTCCCTTTGGTACAACATCACCGTGTTTGACTTGGAAAGAACCAGGACCACGACAGGTTGTACTACCGTTCCTAAAGTCTTCACCACCTTTACCATCCATGGTGATGTAGTGTTTGAAATCAAACCCACTTCTCAGCATCACTGCTGATACTACATTATCTTTATGAAGGTGTCCAAACTTAATTTCACCCTCAGCAACACCATATCTAATCATATGGTAGTTTAACGTTTGTGCCATTAGAATACCTTACCTACACAATCAATAACAGTAATAACCTTATCTTGAAGTGAGGGTTCCCTTTCAAGATCATCAACACCCTTTCTATCTATACAGAACTTAGGTATAATTTCTGAATTGAAACCAGTATCAGATTTAATATAGACTCTAGGAACTTCGAGGAACCCTTCACCACCAGCAGTAACCTTAACTGACAACAACCTACCGAAGTTGTCAAACTTAGGTGTAGCCGTGGCTCCGTAGTCTGGTTTAATAACGACCTGGTCTGTATCTTTATAACCCAATCCTGCTTGATTGACAATAATCTCACACAGATATAGAACAACTGGATATGAGTTATTACCACCAAGAGAAGGATATCTAGGATTAACTTTAATACCTCTTAAGTTGATATCCGTTTCATTCTTTCTTGGTGCAGTGATAGTTCCACCATTAGGTGAGAAGGTAGGAACACCAGGAAGAACCTCCTCAGCATTACCATTCTCATCTACAATCTCAGTTGAGTTTGAGTTTGGTGGTGTCGTAACTGTGCCACCAGGTGGAACAGTGCCATTGTTACCAGGTTGAAGTGGTGGATAATAATCTGTACTACCATCACTCTCTCCTGTGATAATAGTATCTTGTGCATCAGCCCAGGTTGAACCATCTCCACCCAGTGATCCGTCAGGTGAGGGGAGGTATCCAAATCCTGGCTCTTTAATAATAATATCTACAACGCCATCACCATCAGGTATTTGATTTCCTACAACAGGAACATAAACACCATCTTCTGTTTGGATAACTGGCCCAACTACAGGTGAAATCACACCACCCTTTCCTTTACCACAATCATCATATGGTTTTGCAAAAGATCTTCCAGCGATATATCCAATACCAGCATTAAGAATATCAGCACCAGCAATCTCACCACCACTTGATACTACAAGGTTGATGGCTGCACCTACACCAGGCCCACCAAAACTCACTGTTGGAGCACCACAGGCTCTAGGTCCCAGATCACAAAGTGCATTACGGAAGAGTCTTCCAGCGTCAAAGTTACTGAAGTCGTTTGTAACACTATCAATAAGACCCTCTGCAGTTCCTTGAATATTAGAAGCCAAGTTAGTTACACTACTCTCAGCGTTCTTGAAACTATCCATGATACCCTGAAGGTTAGGACCACCACTACTAGCAGCACCTGAGAGAATACTCCACTCATCAATATCGGGACAATCAACCTGACCCATACCACCACAAGTTAGGAAGGCCAGGATATCAGAGATGAAACCAAGAACATCACCAATAGTATCACTCACACTACCAATAATAGAGTCAAAGGCTCCAAGTGCATCAGAGATAGTACCAGAAATTATACCAGCGATACTACCCATCACATTACCAACAAAGTCAGTTACAAAACACTGAGGAATGTTAACCGCCTTAAGGGGACTACCAGCTCCTCCACCACCTGTAAGAGCACCCAAGAAACCCTTAACCATACTGGGGAGACTTGCCATCAAACCTCTGAACACACAGGCGATAACATCGTTTGCTCCGTTGACAGCCATCCTGAGTTGTTCCCTCATGTCAGGGAAGACCACAGAGAAACTAAACTTGAGAGAAAAGTTTAACTTACTGAGAACATGTTTCTCCAACTCAGCCATCACCCACTTCATAGCACCAGCGATCGCGTCCATCGCTCCATCAATCCTTTTTTGGATTTCCTTTTCAATGTTGGCAGCTCCCTCAGATAAGGAGGCTCTTGCGTTCTGAACAATACCTTGTAGGTTTTGGATATCTTTCATCATATTGACGAGTGATTTCATCATGGTACTCATAGGTACCTTCTCACACTCTGATGTTTTGGCTAGTGGTTCTTTTTTCTCACCATCCTTATTGGCCTGTTTGTCAGACTCTGTAGATACAGATGTATTACATTGGGCGCCAGTGCTGTAGTACTGGTTAGTAGCTTGTCCCTGTGCGTTCTCCTGTGGAATAACTCTACCACCACCAGATGATCTTATCTGAGATGATGACTTCATCTGACCCCTGGTAGGATCATCTTCTGGCCAGCCTGTGGTGGGAACAAACTTATTGCCTCCATTTGGTTCAAAGTTCTTCATGACTGCCTGGTAGTCATTGTATCCAAGACAACCCATGATGACAGGAAGTTGTCCATCGTCACCATCAATGAACCAACCAAAGACAAAGGTTCCCTCTGTGATATTTGCACTCTGAGATGAACCTCTACCACCACCACCAGCAGTAACAGGATACATCACATAGGCAAAGGGCAGTTCCTCATCAGGGATATCTTCTACATTCTCAGTGTGGTGACCAAGAATACGAACACGATATCTCTCACCAAAACCTTTGGCCTGAGCACTTTCATCAATAGTTCCAGTTTTATTCTCTGCCCATGTTTCTTCAGGAGCAACCTGGCCTATCCACCAAGTGAAACCATCCTTACCTACAAAGTGTTTCTTGAATAGTGATTGATCAATCATTAGAAACCTCCCTTCTTACCATACGAATCTCTCACCAAACCAAGACTACTGAAACAACCATTAGGAGTCATTCTATGGCACACATGAGCTACCATATATATTCCTCCTGTTTCCTTATTTACCTGATCAGGATTACCCTTTGAGAGTTCAGGGAAATCAACCTCAACCAGATCACCAGCCTTGATAGTAAAATCACCTGCAATAATAATCTGAATAGCCACAGTGAAGAGTTGGTTGTACCTCATGATAGTTTGGACCTGAGTCTTCTCTGCCTTGAAGTTACCTTCATTAACTTCATCTTCCCAACCAGAGATCTGTTTTTCACCATTTCCCTTAGGATTCACACCAATATCAAGAATCGCTGTCATGGTTCTGGTGGGTTTGGTTTTCTGTGTATACTTTGGATTGCAGAAGTTATACTTCTTACCCTTCTGTCCTGCAGTTTCTACCTTACCCTCTTGATCCTCAATACCAAAGTCAATCACCTTGTAATTCATAGACAAAAAGTCAAAGAAGATAGTTCTGTTACTATAGGTTCCCAGTTGTAGGTTCTTTGTCATCTCTGTGTCACTCTGAATGGCATAGTTCAGAATGTTGGAATCCTTTCCTTCAACTTTATTGCCTGTGTTATTGAAGATAAACTTCTTCTCTGCCTTTCCCTCACCAAACAGAGTATCAATGGATTTGAATTTGAACCCCTCTCTTGTTTGGAAGAACAGGAACCCACCAGCACCACCAATACCTTTGGCTGGCACAGCTTTGGAAGCCAACCAGGTACAAACATAGAAAGGTTTTCTGTTGTTACCACTGAAGTTATATTCTAATGAGGTTTCATCTACATCAACCTCATTCTTTGTTTGTAGAATATCACTCATGATGGAACTTACATGTTCAGATATCTTTCCTTCGTATCTCTTTTTCACTCTCTCGGAGTTATTGGTGAACTGTTCCTCAGTGCAGAATGACATGAAGTACGTGGCAACCTGAGTGCCTGGTGTACCATTGTTCACTGTGTCTACTAGTAGTGGCACTTCTAAACTACCACCTTGATTATCTTCTATCTTGATAGAACACTCTTCACCACCACGAATAGGTAGTGAGTCTACTTGACCTTTATCATCAGGTCCATTTCCTGTCTCCACAATAGTGGCAGCAGCAGTGATAGAATTGCCAAGAATACTCTCATAATATCTGTACTCAACAACAGCAGCTGAAAAGTCTGCTGACTTGCCACTCTCACTTGTGATAGTGAAGTCAAGTATATTACCTTGTTGTGCTTTGTTTTGTTCAGACATTAACCGTACTTATACAAATGACCCATAACTTGGGCTCTATAGAAACTATTTACGCCATCATTAGATGATGATAAATTGGGTGTTGACTCTGAAGATGAATCTCCACCACCTCCACCACTTTGAACAACAGGAACAATAGTGGCTTCACCACCATCCTCAGTTAAACCAAGGAACCTCTCATAAGCTGCCTGTGCCTCAACACTTGCTGCCATCTGAGCAGAAGAGGTGATAGGTGAGATCTCAGGGGCAGGTGGTAGTTGTGGTGCAGGTGGTGTGGAGGATGGAAGATCAGGAGCTGCAGGTGCATTCTCCATACTAGTATCACTTGATCTCTGACCTTTCTCCTTTCTTGTTGCTGCTACAGTGGCCTCAAGAACTAATCTCTCTGTTTGAGCAGCATTTAGACCCTTAGCCTTTGCCATTGCCCTTGCAGCTGATGCCTCTTTGAAGATGTTAGGATTCCTAGCACCCGTCATAGTTGGATCAAGTTCAGACCTCAACTGTGCATCAGTCATGGAGGATATGTTTCCAAGTGTTCTACCTGCTGCCATAGGAGTGGTTGGTCTCACCTCAACATCACCTCTCTGTTGTTGTGATTGTGTGGCCTGTTGTTGTGTAACCTGAGCACTTGGGTCTGATTTTACTTCTGGTTGACCTTGGCCATTCTTGATGGCAGCCATCTTAGCCTTGATCTTGGCCCTAAGAGTATTACCACCATGGCTCTTCACCTTACTTGTATCAATACGAGGATCACTAGGCTTCAACTTGTCAAGGTCCCATCTCTGAGCTGGTGCAGGAAGAATACCATTCTTGGTTGCATATCTTTCCCACTCACCATGAGTCATAATCAAATTATCAACATCACCTGATGAGTATCCCCAATCAACTGCAATCTGTGCTGCCTCAGAGGTCATGGCGTCAAGTTGTGCCTGTGTTGGTGGTGTTGGCCATGATGATGCGTTCTCCTGACCACCATGCATAGCAGCGACACTCAAACCAATAGAACCATCGTTGGCACCCTTTGTGTGTGAATGTTTGTCTACACCATAAGGTGTGTTTCTCACAGCCTTACCATTACCTAAGAAGATAGTGTGATACGCTGAATACGGTGTAGTATAATGACCAGCAGACCAGTGAAGGAAGATCTTTCTCTTATTATTTCCACCCTGTGAATTGTATTCAGTCTTTGATTGGGATGAACTAGGTGCAATCTTAGAGTGGTCTGCTAGTGCATCACTACCAGGTCTGAATCCCTCCTGAGTGCCTCCAAAACTATCTTTGTATTCTTCATATGTGGCAGGCAAACTATGATCTTCCACACGAGCATTGTAGTACTGTTGCTCAGTCATCATCTGCTGTGTAGATTGTTGTGGTGGGTTTGGATCCTCTTTCTTCTCTTCCTTCTCCACATCACCTTTACGCATTGGATCTCTGGTGAAGAAAGCCTTTGCCATAAGAGGTAAAAGCCCTATTGGATTTAAGAACTGAAGTGGATTGATCACTTCCATATTACCAATTTTAGGAACAAAACCAGGGATCTTGAACTTATCAAGACCATCCATGGTTCTCTTGAAACCATCACCCACCCAACCCAAGGCAGCTTGACCTGTCTTCAAGACATTGATCATATCCTGTTTCAATCTCTGACCAACAGCCTCAACACCACCACCTCTGATGAGTTCATACATCAGATCACCGACATACTCACCAACCAGTTCACCTACAATAGTTCCAAGGATAGGAATAGGAATGAAGGTTCCAAAGAAACCACCCAGGAGAGCACCACCAGCACGGAAGAGTGACTGATCTAACTTCCCAGTTTCAAGATATGACGTGATACCTACAATCAGTGGACCAATAACTGGTATCCTACTTAATCCCTTAGCAGCACCCTTACCAAGAAGTTTGATAACACCTCTCTTTGCTGTTCTTCCTATCCCACCTTTGAGTAACTTAGAACCTTTCAGTCCTCCTCTTGCTCCACCAAGTCTACCTTTTGCAGGAGCTGACGTAAGTCTTCTAGCATTGATTTGTTTTTTGACATTGAAGGCAGCCCTAGTGGGGTCCATACCTTGTGCAATCATGCCCTGATACATTCTGGCGGCTTCATCACCATGCAGTCTTCTAATTCTCAAGGCACCTTGAAGTGCCTGGATTCCAGTGGAACCACCCGTACCAGTGCCTTTTCTAATAAGTGCATTCAGTGCCTTATTTGATTTACCAAGAAGAGGATTAGCTGTATTACCTATCTGTCCAATTCTCTGAGCTAACTGAGTACCATATTGGCCTGCCTTCTGAGCATAAGAAATAGAACTCTTAATAAATTTGGGTAGTTTGTCAGATAAAATCTTGAAAGAGTTCTTAATCCCTGAAGTAAACTTTCCAATACTATTCTTGAAGGGTTTGGCTACTCCATTGAAGAATGTACCAGCTTTATCCAAGCCTTTAGTTATAAAAGGCCCTATCTTCTTGATGGCCTCCATCATTCCTCTGATACCAAGGAAGGCAAGATGGAATCCCTTACTGAAACTAGGAATGATTTGTTGAATCCTAGGTATAAGGTTTATTATGGTAAGGAGTAATCCTCCAATCAATATGTTCTTCAGGAAGTCAAAGATACCAAATTGTTTGGCACCACCCATGAGGGCACCACCAACCTTACCAAGTAATCCACTACCACCTTCACTTTTTGCTTCTTTCTCTCTTTGTTTTGCTTTCTCTCCAGCCTTTCTACTTTGAAGAGCTAACTTCTGATTATTTTTTATACCCTGTCCTGAAACTTTCTCAATACTAGCAGTGAGAGACTCAATACTTTTGAGTTGATTAGCAATTGATTCAAAACTTACTTTGGAGACCCTCTTTGGTTGTACTTTCTTTGGTTTCTTAGGAGCAACAAGTTCCACCGCACCCATCATAGATGAGTTCTGTACTATCGCTCCAGACATGTTCTTGACTAGAGGACCACCCTGTCCACCTCCACTACCTCTTCCTGCTTTACCACCCTTACCTTTACCACCACCAACAACTCTTCTGGCAACACCCTGAGCACCACCAGCAATCGCCTTCTTGGCAACTTGGCCCATCGCCTGGCTACCAGCTACTTTAGAGAGTCCGCCTATAAGTGGAAGAAAGAATGCCATTATGAAGCCACCATGTTATAGATTGATTGAACTACCATGATGTCAGGATTGGCCCTATTCTGAGAATCAAACATAGGTGCCTGTGTGTTGGCTCCAGCAGTGGATGCACTAGTTGGTTGATCTGGCCCAACTGGAACTGCAATGGCACCTCCACGATTTGCTCCTGAACGTGGGGGACCAGGTGGTGTAGATAGACGACCAGGTGAGACAATTGGCATTGAACCAGTAGCTGCTGATCCAGGATTAACTGTACGACCAGGATTATCTGCTGGGTTTGAAGAGTTATACAAACCCTGACCCATCACCTGTCCAGTACGAGCATCATAATTATCAAAGAATGCTTGTTCCTCTGGTGTGAATTGATAGGAACCAGAAGAAGAAGAGGTAGAAGTAGTGCCTGTGCCAGCACCTTTTCCAGCAGATTCACCATAGGCTTTTCTGATTGCTTCAGCACTCTTCGCTCTTTGAGCTGGATAATAACTACCACCACCATTAGGAGAGTATGGGAAGGAAGCAAATTCAGGTGCCAACATATCAAGAACCTTCTGGCTCATACCCTCTTTCTTCAGGAGTTCAGGTGTCACACCTCTATACCGAGAAATCCTATTAAGAATCATTTCATCTTGACGCCTATTGGTGAATAGAGTGCTACCAGGTAACCCCATGCTTCTTTGAACATCTCTCAAAGTGTCAGGCATCCACTGATACTTACCTGTTGCATAAGAACCACTACCATATCCAACATTCTTACCATTCAATTGGCCTGTCATCATCATTGAATGAACTTGATCAATGGTGAGTTTTCCTTGTGCCAATTCAGGTACAACCTTACCACCAAAAATAGTTCCATAACTAGGAGTTCCTTCCGCAAAGGAGATGGCATCCAACATCTTCCTTTGTTCTGTTGTTCCAACTCCACCACCACCAGCATTTCCAAGAATATTATCTTGTCCCTGAGCACCAGTGGTACCCATATGTTTTGCAACAAGAGCTCTTACATCCTTATCAAGTTGCCTGGATTGTTTGAAATCATTCTCATTAATTGCACCACTACCAAACTGAGCCCAGGGAATATCAAACGCTCTTCCTACTCCATGATACCCAGGATCACCATCTCTTTGAGTTGTCCCAATCTGATACTTACGACCAGAAGGCCCTCTACCTGCAGCCAAGTCTCTCTGAACTGCCAAACGAAGTTGTTCTGAGGAGAAACCATAGTGATCATGTGCCTGTTTTAGGGTGCCATGATCCGCTCTGTATCCTGTACGACCAGGTTCTCCATGAAGGTGTTCAACAATACCACCACCACTAAAGGTAGGAAACAATCCACCACCACTAGCAGTACGAACTTTTGCCATACCAGGCATGTTGGTTCCGCCAGCCATTGCATTCATACCCAACAGAGTATCAGCACCATAGGCTTCAACTGCTGGTCTGCTCATCACAACCTCACCAGGAGATAGTGCTACCAGTTGTGTATCAGACCCTGCACCTGTTACTCTTTGGCCACTTGATCCTGTGACAGCACCACCACCTGCCAATGTGGGCACAGGTTGTGCTTTAGGTTCTGGTTCATTGGGATCAGGAGGTGCTTGAAGATAAGGAATCTGTGGTGATTCCAGAGTAGGAATCTCTGGGAACTCAATCTTTGGAACACCAGGAATCAATCCAATCGTATTATTGATAGCACCTACCAATCCCTGGATTGATAAATTCAATGCACCAATGAATAGATTGAAGGGAGACATGACAAAATTGAAGAGCCCCCTTATGATCATGTTGGCAAAACCAATGATGCCATTGATAAGGGGTCTGAAGAAACCCATTGGGTCCTTCAAAAAGTCAACTAGTTTGAGTGCAACAATACCTAGTAGGACATTCTTGATAAATTTAAAGACACCACCCATCATATCAGTGACAGGTGCTAGAGCCTTCTTAGCTACACCTTTGAACCCATCTATTAAACTACCACCACCCTCTCTCTTCTCTTCCTTACCTCTCTTCTTCGTCTTCTCTCCTGCTCTCCTATTCTTCTCAGCAGTCTTTCTCTCTGCCTCAGTTTGTGAGGCAAGGTTGAAGAGAATATTTTGAAGTGAAGCCTCAATTCTTGATAGGGATGGAGACACCACATTAGTGAGGAACTCCATCATTCCCATACCAGATTTCTTATCTTCTCTTACTGCCTGTCTCTGAGCCTTTTCGTTCTGCGTTGCAAGTGCTCCACCAGCAGTACCTGGAAGCATCCTCTGGTTTGGTTTCGCTTGTTGTTTTGGTTTGGCACGACCAGGTAGTGAACCAAAACTTACTCTCTTAGCCGTGGCTTTGAATCGTCCTGTCTTATTTCTTACCCTATTATACTCTTGTCTCAGTAACTCGTCTTCCTCAGGGGGAATACTTGCACCAACCATTCTACTCGCAAGAAGTCTCTCTTTGAGTAGAGTTCTATAGGTGTCATAATCAATATCACTTACATCAGTGATACCAAGGAGGCGAAGAACAACAGCATTGATGGTTTCATCAACAACTCTTTCTCCAGTACCAAGGTTCATGGGTGCCATTTATCCTGTTCAGTTGCTTTTAGCTTTTGATTTTGCTTCTTCTTCCTCAAGGTGTTGTTGGAGAAGTGCAACATAAACATCACGTTCCCAAGGCATCATGTTTTCAATCTCCGTTAATGAATATTTATGATACTGCATCAACGCGAAGTTGAGTTTGAAATAACCCTCAAGATCCATGTGGATCATGGCTATGCGAAAAAACTTGAGAGCCCTTCCAGTGTCACATCACTCTTCTCACCAGTCTTTGGATTGGTAACTTCAATAGTATGAGAAAGTTTGGGCATCGTTTCAAAGAACTTCTCAATATCTTTGAACTGAGCCGAGTTCATACCCTCAAGGAATTCCATGAGTTCCTTCTTACTTACATCAGAAGAATCCCACACTTCTTCTTCATTATAGATCTTATCAATACAAGAGGCGATCACTTCAAAAGATTTCTCAAGATTCATATCATCACCAATACCAAAGTTGTTGGAGATGAATTGTTCCAGAGAGGGATACTTCATATCCATTCTCAAAGAATCATCAAGTTGAATAGTATTGTTGTGGCCTTCAGGTTCAATAACTTGGATCTCATCAAGTGCAATCTTGACAGGGATTTGTGTTTCACCATCATCAGGTGCTGTGATCAACACTTCAACTTCTTCACCTACAGATTTGCCACGAATGTTAAGGAACAGATACTCAATATCAAAAGTGGGTAGATTCTCTACCTTAAGGCCTCTGCTACTAATACAATTCTTGATAACTGATTTGATTGCTGTAGTGATTTGTTTTTGATCTTCACTCTCCAAAGCCAAGACTAGAAGTTTCTCTTCTTTAACCAGAAAGGGTCGATAATTAATAGTCTTCTTTGTAGAAGGCAACACCATTTGATAAGTGGGTGTTGCAATTTTTGGTAAAGGCATAATGTGTTTATAAAAACCTCAGTGTGTTATTTAGTTAGGGTTATTCAACCTCAGTAACCTGTCTTTTGCTCATCACATATCTATCAAATGCCATTGATACTGTGTACTTCATGATAGCACTACCTTCATAAGAGACAGGAGTGCTGATGATATTGAGAGGAAAGGCATTCACCAAAGTATATGTTAACTGGAAAGTTTCATCATGTTGAAATACATCTCTCACATCTGATACATCTTTCTCAAACTTCACAATGTACATATTACATTTGTAGAAGACAGGATAGTTCATCCTATAATTCACATATCTCTTGACTGCATTCTCATCACTTAGATATTGTCCTTCACCCTGACCAGCAATAAAATCAAACCAACCATCAAACAAGGTCATCACCTTGTAGTCATGATCAACATAGAAAGTGAGATCAACTGTTGAATCATACTGACGACGATATGCCATCCTCTCTGTGACACCAGTGTAGTTGTCAGAAACTTCGTGTGTGGAGAAACTACTACCAGGGAGAACTGTTTGTTGACATAGAAGTTCTACATCCTCACCATCCTGTTGATAATCAAAACCATTATCTTTCAGATGTGAAAGAACAGAAGCAGGTGGAGCAAGTTTGATCTGATATACAGAAGTCTGTGCAAGATGCAATACACGACTCTTGATATCTGATGTTTTTAAAGGCCCAATAGCCATCTATAAATATACTTGATTACTATAACTATGTAGGTGACTTGTGGGAGAAAGTATCAAGAGTATTTTCAAACCATCTCACCCTGAAAAGTATCAGGGTAATCCCAACAATATTATTTGTCGTTCAACATGGGAACGTAGGTTTTGCCATTGGTGTGATACCAATCCCAACATCCTGAAGTGGGCAAGTGAGGAGTTCTCAATTCCTTATGTGTGTCCTACTGATGGAAGAGTGCATAGATACTACCCAGACTTTCTGATTGAGGTTAGAGAGATCACTGGGAAGGTGAAGAAACAATTGATTGAAGTGAAGCCAAAGAGACAGACACAAAGACCACCAACACCAAATAGAATCACAAAGTCATTTCTTTATGAAGCTGCACAGTATGAGAAGAATCAGGCTAAGTGGAAGGCAGCCACTGAGTTCTGTTTGGATAATGGGGTTGAGTTTAGAATCATCACCGAGGATGAGTTAGGTATCAAACAGTATGATAGTAGACCCAATAGATCTAGAGGAGTACAACGGAGAAGAAAGTCGTCTAGAAGATCTCATCGATGACATTCTTATTCTGAGAACACCAGAGAAGATGATGGAGGGAATATTATCTCTCATCACTGATACTGTGGCAGCTGTTCCTCAGGTGGGTGCCTATTATACCTTTGGGTATCAAGCTAAGACACCACGAATTAGATATGATAAACACCCTTTGATTGCCTGCACTGGTATCTACCAGTGGGGATTCACTGGATTAAACTATCACTGGGGTGACTTTCGTCAGTATACATTTGAGGAGTTGACAACCAATCCCTACCTTGTATACCCATCTGAACTGAGAGACCTTAGACTCATTCCATATCAAGACATCACCATAAATAGATCATAAGGCACACCCATAATGGCTGTTAAGAAGCAAACAAGAGTGTGGAACGGGATGACCGTTGACAGTTTCACCGACACCGACACAGGAAAGATTACTCTGAAGACTCCTCCAAGGGAGGTTTCTGGTGGGGTGGCTATTAGTCTTGCAGAAAGTGGCCCAGATGGAAAGTGGACGGTTACAAACGAACTTTACTTTCGTAGGCAATACAATAATGAGCTGAAGAAACAGGGCAAACAACCTCTCAGTAAGGAGGAATTCAATACGGCATTCTATGCTGATGGTGCAAACAAGTTCAATAATGATAGAGCTGCCGCACTAAACAACGTAGATAATTACTCAAGTGAGTCTGAATATGAACAGAAAACTGCTGCTCACGCAGAGAGTGGAGTTCCTTTAGTTGAGAATGCAGAGACAGGTGAAAAGAATAATAGCAAAGGCGAAAACGCAGGCTATACTCTAGAGGAGTTAAAAGAAAAGGGTGAGTCCGTTCTTGAGTCACTGGATATTCCTAAAGAGAAAGATGTCAATCATACAACAACTAACTACAGGTATCCATTGGGTGCTATACCTGATCTTGGATATGATTTTGTTCAGTTCATTGCACACGAATATGATCCCAAGGGCCCTCAAGGACTGTTGAGAGATAGTGGGTTTGGTGCTCGTCGTGAGACCGTGACTCTCCCAATCATGCCAAATATTGAAGACACCAGTTCAACAAACTGGGGTGAAGATACAATGAACTTCTTACAGGAGGCAGCGGGCAACTTGGCACTTAGTACTCTTAGTAGGGTAAAAAAAGGTAATAATATTGGTAAGATCATGCAAGGTGCCTTTGCTGATCTTCAACAAGTTGGTAGTGGATTACTCAAAGACCCCACTCTGAAGGATGCCATTGTTGGATACTTTGCTGGTCAAGCCAGTGGAACTAATGTGTTGGCTCGTGGTCAAGGTGTTGTTATCAACCCAAACCTTGAGTTGTTATTCAAGGGTCCTGCACTGAGAACATTCTCTTTCAACTTCAAGTTAAGACCAAGAGACGATGGTGAAGCTGAGGTTTGTAAGAATATTATTAGATCTTTCAAGAAGAATATGAACCCAAGAAGATCAAGTGGCAATATCTTCCTACACACACCAAGTGTATTCAAGATTGAATACTTCTTTAATGGAAAACCACACCCATCTATGAATCGTATCAAGATGTGTGCACTCACTAGTTTTAGAGTGAACTATACGCCTGACGGAGCCTATATGACATATGGTGATGGACAGGTGACTGGTTATGATATCAGTCTTAGTTTCAGTGAGGTCTTCCCAGTCTACGCAGACGATCAAGATTCTGCAGCAGCACTTACAGGAGTTGGATTCTAATGGCATTCGATAAGTATTTCAGACACGTACCAAACTTTGATTATGTGAGTCGTCTCCCTGATCGTAAGTATATCAATGACTATATTCAGACAAAGAACCTCTTCAAGAGAGTCAAGTTGTCTGATGAGATCTTTGAGAACCTCAACTTCTTTTCTAAGACTATCATCAAAACGAATGAGAGACCAGATAATGTTGCAAAGAGAGTATATGATGATGAGAGTCTTGATTGGTTGATTCTTCTCTCAAATAATGTAATCAACTTTGAGAGTGAGTGGCCAATGGATCAGATCTCATTCGATAATTACATACTGAATAAGTATGGTTCGTATGAGAACATGTATAACATTCACCACTATGAAACTCAAGAGATTCTAGATGGCAATAACAATTTGATTCTCAAGAAAGGTCTTGAGGTTCCTCAGAACTTCTCCTTCACATACTTTGATAGTAGTTCGGGACAAGAGGTGATTGCTAATAACATCACAGATGAAATTACTAACTTACAGTATGAGGAAAGAATTCAGGAGCAAAAACAAAGTATCTTCATCCTGAAACCCAGGTACCTCAGTGTTATCTTGAACGAGATTAATACCTTGATGCCTTACAAAGAGGGTTCGACACAATATGTTGGTGCGTCACTGGCACGTGGTGACAACATTAGGTTGTACACGTAAAAAGTAATAGGGCAAAAAAATACCCAGGAATTTTTTCCTAGGTAAAATGAAATCAATCGCTGATTTTGTTTTAGCTCTCAGCCAATTTAGAGAAGTAGCTCATTGGATCATCATCCTCGTCGTCTGTGCTACTAGTAGACTCGTCACTAGGAGCTGGTGTTGATTTGGATGCCTGATAAGAGTCTTCAAGCTTTCGCATGACCTCTTCCTCGG
>Ga0208666_1000754_pt1 | contig 14792 bp, 14 predicted proteins | sample 5B_taG_FD_184078 | JGI IMG/M metagenome (GOLD analysis project Ga0208666, IMG submission 184078) | Marine viral communities from the Subarctic Pacific Ocean - 5B_ETSP_OMZ_AT15132_CsCl metaG (SPAdes) (version 2) | ecosystem: Environmental > Aquatic > Marine > Oceanic | place: Pacific Ocean...
GGATCAAGACACTATGGATGACATATCTATATTGTTTGAGTTAGGGGCAGATTTGAAAACAGTTACAGAAGGTCTGTGGTTAACTGGGTCTATGAGTGGTCTGCATACCGTCGAAACAGGTATGTTAGCTGGCCCTGTAATAGCATCCTTTATTAAGGTAGCTATGAAGTCATACGGCATTGACGCGCCAGAGGAAAGTGTTAGCTCAACAGAACGCGCCAAAGAACGTGAGATGAGAAGACTAGAAGCACTCATAGGTAAGATGCTCGAACAATCAAACGCTGAAGAAGGTGATCCTGGTGTAGAATTAGTAGAAGAAATAGGTGCGGCGGTAGGTAGTGAAATGCCAGCACAAGAAGAAAGTATGGAAATGGAACAACCCGAAACAATGGATGAACCTATGGGTCTTATGTCAAGAGGAGCAGTATAATGGGTGTAGATTGGCAAGCCTTCGCTACCGCGTTTCTTAACGGTACTGCTTTAAATATTAAAGAACGTAAAGACGACGCAGAAGAGTACAAAGATGAGTTGACAGAAAAAGCTGAAGATAACAAAGCGTTACTAGGCACTCGGAAGTCTGCTGCACAGGCAGCCTACCAACATATCTTAACAGCAAAAGAATTAGGTGCTGATGATAGAACTATAAAGGCAGCTTTAAGAGCAGGGCCGCAAGGCATTACAACATTAACAACAAAATTAATACAAGCAAAAGAAGCGTTTGAAAGAGAAGCCCCTGGCGTAGAGTGGACTCCTCAAGATGTATCAGCTAGGGCGGCTGTACCTGAAGGTTGGAAATCTGAAAGTGACGAAGCTACTACTGAATACTACAAAAAATTAACGGATCAGTTATATGGTCTAGGTGGTGGTACTGCTGGCGACTACAAATCAAAAGCGTCCCGAAGTTGGCTCGAAAACGCAATGGGTTTCAATGCTAAAGATAGAATTAGAGAAGAACTAGACATTGATGTCGGCGCAGGAGGTTTTAGTACATACGATTTATCTAAACTAGATACAACACCAAGTTATACTGCAGGTGATTTTGCTACGGTAGTAACTTATTCTAATCCTGTTGTGTTTGGTTTAAGGTCCAGAGAAAATGAGATAAAAAATTTAGATTCCATAAGAAGAACGCGCATTGAAGAAAGCGGTGGTTTTGTGGATTTAACAAATCAACAAATAGAAACAATAGCAAGAAAATTAAAAAATCCTTCTGCTTATTTTGCGGAAGAGGGACTTACTGACATGGCGAAACCTGGCAGTATGGAAAACTTTGTAGCCTCTAAAGAAAAAGAAATTTTAACATTACAACAAAAAATAAAAAGCCACAAAAATAATATATATTATCAACATTTTGTAACACAAGTACAGGCATACCCTGATGACGCGCAACACAGAAAATTAGGCTATCTAATAAATATGGATGATGTGATTAAAGAAAAACTTTCTGACATTCAGTATATTCAATTAAGAGAAAACTATGGCCTAAATGCAGATAAAGAAAAAAATGAATTAAAAAATAAAATGGTAACGCAAGAAGGTAATAAGGTATTTACAAAAACTGCAGACGGAGAAATTCTTTCAGTAACAAATGTAGGAAGAGTGGAAGGTAGTGAAGATTATAGAACTAGCTTGTTGCCTAATGAAAGAACCGACGCAGGATTAGAAAGAAATCCTTCATATGCTTTTGGTCCAGGTATAGATAATTATACCGACTTTAAACTTTCAGAGTCAGCAAATACAGCTTTAGGGGATAGAATTAAAAACACTCAGATTGCAGGAGGGGGCGGCGATTCTTCTGTAAATGAAACAGGCTTAAACAATAATTTAGCTGCTTTTGAATCTAAAGGAAATATAACTACTTTTGTAACAAAAGAAAATGAAATAGTAACTTTTAACATGGCAGTAAAAAAGTTAAGTGACGCAGAGGGTGCTTTGACTGACATGACGGGAGAGGCCGCCTCTCTTCCTATTAGTGCATCAATACAATTAGAAGGTGCTAAAACAATAGAATATACTAACCCAGAAAAGGTTGCCATTCTTTGGAATAAAGTCATTACCGACACATTACAATTAGAAAAAAATGTAGCACAATCAGCAGGTATCCCTTATTCAGTAAATGAAATTGTGCCTTTTACTAGAGACAGAATAAAAAATTTAGTTTTTATACAACCTGATTTAGATGAAGTACAACGGTATAGTTACTTTCAAGAAAATCCTGCAGGACGAACATCGTTTTTAGGGGGTATGTCATTAGAAGAGGCTTTCCCTGGAACTTTATTAGGTTCGTTGACTGAGTTATTTAAAAAACGTGACCCAAAGCAAGTAGCCAGAACTGTTTTAGTTAGAAAGATGGCGGAAGAAAGAAATAAATTACCAACAGACAGAAATAAAAAAATGGCGGAAATTCGTAGGCTTGCAGAAGAGGCAGATAAATATTCTTCCATCATTGTGCCGCTAGAGTATAATCCTACGTCACAATCTGTTACAGACGACGATGTAAAAATAGCAGCATCAAAATTAAGAGAACAAACCATAGCTGCTTCAGAAATGGAAAATGAAACCTTAATAGATATTATTGAATTTTGGAAAGAAATACAAAGACAAAACGAAGATCCTGCAGAAAGAAAAGAACAACTAAATCAATTTTTAGAAAATTATTCTGATCCACAAGGGCAACTAACTATTAAAGCAGAAGATGTAATGCCGTTGTTAACTGAAGAGTACGATCGAAAGGCTATGCCAGTAATAAAGCGTTTAGAAGAACTCTTTTCAATGTCGGCTGGTGCTGCAACAAACCCTGATCTTAAAGACTTAAACATAAATGTAAATGCGGAAACTACTGCGCGGCCTTTGTTTCAAAAACCAGAAAAGGCTGGCCCTGACGACGCACCTGTTATTGCTGACACCCAAGGACTAGGAGCAAAACCCGAAACAGAAGTAGTTTCAGCAGCTTCAGCAGATCCTTTTGTAGTAGAACACATTGATGATTTAGTAGCTTTAGCTAAGGGAAGAAAGAATGTATCATCTAAGAAAAGTTTAGAGAATATAGAGAAAGGTCGATTAGGACAGTGGAATACCTTAGTTGAAACTTGGGCTAGAAAAAATGACATTGAACTGCCTGATAAGATAGCTGATAGAAAAGCACTATTATCTGAATTAGCCGACGAGTATATTAGAATAATGAAAAGCGAGTAATTAAGTATGGGTAGATTTTATGACGAGGCGGTAAGAAAATTAGGCCTTGATAAACCAGAAATAATACCTCCTGTGATTTCTCCTCCCTTATCTGCAGAGGATGAAAAAACTGATTTTAAACCATCTATATACAGCTTTGCTGAAAAAAATGCAGACCCTTATATAACTAGCGAAACAGGTACATCGGTAGATACCAAACAAAAATTAACTATTAAAGATTTAGAAAGTCTTGAACATTCTAATAAAATACGAAAGTACATGATAGATAGATTTGGTGCTAAATATAAAAACAAAGATGTTATTAGTGACAAAAAGATGGTTGATAATTTTGTGGATCATATGCGTTGGTTTAATACAAATATGGTATCTACTTCTGGCGAGATTATGTATGTTTCTAAAGCTACAGACGAACAAAAAAGAAATGCAGGAGAAGCCTATAAGACATACGATAAGCTAGGCAACTTATTAGCTGGACGTGAAGGTTTTCTAGGCACAGCAGAAGGTATAAAAGATTACGTATTCTCTGCTGTAGTAGACCCGTCTAATTATCTAGGGGCGTTGACAGGTGGTGTTGCTAGAGCAACTGCATTTGCAGGTACTACCTCCGCTAAAAAGCTAATGATGAAAAGTATACAAGAGGCAACTAAAAGAAAACTTGCTGAAGGAGGAACACGAAAAGCTGCAGAGGCTGCAGGAAAAGCAGCAGGAGATAAAATTGCAGCTAACTTAACAGAAGAAATAGTTAAAGGTTCAGTAGGAAAACAATTAATAAGTACAGCTATGCAGAACGAGTCTAAGGCATTTATTGCAAATGCTAGACGTAGCGCACGCGCTAAGTTAATTAGAGGGGCTAAAGATGACGCAGCTAAACGAACAATACTAAGACAAACACTTCCTGCTGACGCTACTGCTGCTTTTTTAAATGACTATTTAGTACAAAGAACATACACAAATACAATACCAGAAAGAGAATACAGCTTAATGCAAGGCGGATTTTCTTTAGCTGCAGGAGCCATTGCTCCAGGGTTGCAATCTATATTTCATAAAGCGGCAGGTAAGTCGGGACTTGCTGATGCAGGGCTAGAAACTGCCGCTAAAATAAGGCGCAATGATATTGCTCCAATGGTAAAGATTGCTAGTAAAAAAGGAGCGTTTGAAAACTTAACTAAAGAATTAAAGAGACAGATATTTGCTCACAATAAAGAATGGTCTGAAAAAGTTTCTTCAGGCAAAGAGTTAGGAGCAGATAGATTAGATAATCAACTATTTAGACGTATAATACTAGGAGAAAATGGCAAAGGAAATGTTGATGGGCTTGCAGCTACGTATGCTAAAGAAATAAAAATACCACTAACAAAAGATGAAAAAGTTACCGACGTATTAACGTCGTTTATTGATTACTTACCTAAAAAAGATTTAGATGAAATAAATAACTCTCTTAAAGCGCAAGGACTATTGTTAGGAGAGACAGTAAATACAAGCGCAACAATAGGCGATCTGTTAGCTGGTAAGTCTAGTTTAGCAGGAGAAGCACTAGGAATAATGGGTTCTGCAAAACAAGCTATAAACGGGACACTTCTTGTTGGTCGAGACGCTTTAGATAAAATTGTTAAGGAGGTGGACGAACTTACCGAAGGTGCTTTAGAAAAAACAAAGACAACACAAGGTATATCCTACATACAAAACATATGGAGAAGATTACTTGTATCATCCCCTGCTACAACCGCAGTAAACGTATTTGGTTTTTCTCAATACGCAGTTGGACAAACCATAGTAGATTTATTTAGTTCAGGGCAGTACGCAATGGCATCAGCTTTTACTAGGGGTGCTACTAGACAAGATATGTTACGGAAGTCTCGCGTGTATTTAGATATACAAGCACAAAAAATGCGAAACTTTCTTGATCCATATACAACAATGAGCGCATATAAATCGGTACTTGAACAAGATCCAAAAGCAACCAAAGTTTTATTTGATAGTTTAGCTGGTTTTGGTATAGAAAGATCTGCTAAAAGATATGGAATTGATCCAGACAATAAGTTTGCTAAAAACGCTGAAATTTTAGCCGACGCAGCAAACCTTCTTACAGGAGTAAGGATACAAGATAGTTACACAAAATCTCAAATGTTTATGGCAGAGCTTGATAAAGCTATTAGATTAAAGACAGGTTCAACTTTTGCTGAAGTCGCCCGAAAAGGTGATTTAGATGTTATTGATGGGGCCAATGTAAGCCAGTCTATAAGCACTACATTAAAATCCGTTTTTTCTAAAGATTACACTATTCCTGAAACAGGTGGAATCATGGCAGAGCCAGCAAAATTAATTGAGACTATTACTCGCGCTCCACTATTAGGACTTACTTTACCCTTCGGTAGGTTTTTTAACAATGTGGTAGCAACACATTATCAATGGGGACCTTTACCATTTGTACCTATTGCAGCAAGAGTATTAAAAAATTCTGCAACAAAAGCAGGTCGAGCAAAGATAGGCAAAGAGTTAACAACAGACCAAGCGTTTGCTAAAGCAGTGGTAGGTACTGGGGCATTATATGGAATGATGCAATATGATAGACATAAAAGTGAAAAAGGACTTGGTACTTTTCAAGTAGAGTTAGGTAGCGCAGTTATAGATGCAAAATATATATTTCCTTTTTCTTTATATATGGCCTCCGCTAGACTTGCTAATCATTTAGTGGGCTATAGATCAAATGAAGAAATGCCATCGGAAGTCTTAAAAGATTATGGAGAGCAAATAGGAATTGCAAACCTAGCAAGAAATTTAGATACAGGTACAGAAATTCGTGCTGTAATGGATACAATTTCAAATACCGAAGATCCACAAGCTATGAAGATAGCTAGAGATTTATTTGCAGTAAAAATAGGCAATATAACAGCAGGGCTTACTCGACCTTTAGACGCAATAAATCAAGCTGTTGGAGCTATTGCAGGTACAGATGCAGCTAAAGATGTTAGACTTGCCGACGGAGCTATTGCAATGGGGACACAAAAAGCAACTCGTTATATAGACAATATAGTAGAGTTAGTGTCTGATTCTATTGATAAAGTAACGGGGGCAAAAGGATCTGCAATTATTGATAAATACATAACAGGTGTAAAATTAAAATCTGCTAGTAGGCCAGGAGATGTATTACCATCAGGTAATTTTTTAGCTAAAATAGGCGGTATAAAAATTGTTCCTGCAACAACAGAGGCAGAAGAAATTTTTACACTTTCTCATTTAGAAACTTTTAAATTACAAGGAAGATCAAAACTTGCTGAGTATGATGAATATACTAGAAAGTTTTTACAACCTTTATTTGAACAAAAGTCAGAAGCACTTAGAAATGATAAAGATTTTCAAAAAGCTAACTTAGCACAAAAAAGAGATATAATAAAATATGAGCTTTCATTAATAAAAAAGAAAATACGAAACTATGCCTCTCGTGATTTTAGGGTAGGAGAAAGCGGCGAAGATTCAGGTTTTAAATTACAGATGAAAAATTCAGCATTAAATGTGCCAAAGGACATTAAAAAAGAAGTATTAGAAATTATGAAAAAGTACGGATACGAAACAGATTTACGAAAAATGTCTGTACAGGAGTTGTATTGGTTTTTAACTTACACAAAACTACGTAAAGAAACAATAAAGAGAACACTTCTAAATTAACTACAAACCTAGCTTACGCCTAATCTCATATCGTTCAATACCTATATCTCGTAACTCTCGATCTGTCATGTTACGTAGTTTCCAGTAGTTAGCTCGTCGTTCTTGCACAGCTACTGCTCTGCGCCATAGTTTTTTTAGCATGGTATAACTCCTTTAATGTATTGCAGTTATACCACACTTGGGGTGTTTTTAATATTGCTATCTTTACAACCCCGTTATGACTTTACGCCATGCACCTCCACACTTCTTCTTGCCCACATCTCTGCTTCAATCAAGTGAAGTAATGCGTTATCTAACTCAACCGCGTTATGTAGGTTGTCTTTTAGCAACACTCGTAAAGGTCGCATTAGCCCGTTAAACTCATTTTTAAATCTATTATATTTTTTATTTATATGAGCGTTAGCCTCTTCTTGTAACTTCATTAGGCTATTTCTTCCTTAAATTTATCCATAGGAAGTAAATCCTTTATTTCCATTACATAATTATCTTTCTTATACGTTAGATTATTTGTACCGACGACTGAACCTGCTTCAATGTACGTCGAATCCTCTAAGAACCTTCTCTTATTGTACCCTCCCAAAACATATACCGTGCCTAAGTCACTAAGTACCTGGGTGAATAACAGATAGTCGCAATCTTGCGTTGCATTATATCCAAATATAGTACAATCATAATAATCTTTTGGTTTATATTTGACGCGCTTGGTCTTCACATCGACTGTCTTTCCTGACTCCATCATTATGTCATAGTCATATGTGTTATGGAACTTCCCCCCTATAACTTTCTGGGCAGCGATCTCTCCAAGAAACGCGGTGAGGTTGCGTTCTCCTTCCATCATACTGCCCTTTAGCTGCCCCATGTCGGCAGCTTTTTTCTTTGCTTCTTCTAGCATGGTATCTGTTACAGGTACTTCAATCATGTAATAGTCTCATTTCTTTAAAGTTAAGTTTTTCTTTGATTCACTCATCTGCTTTATTGATTCTGGAGTATGTTTTTTTCCATAAAACGGATTATTTTTACCCGACATATCTCGTCTTGGTTTCTTAACGTATGTTTTTTTATGCCATTCTTTCTTTTTGTTTTTTATTCTTTCTTTGTTTTTTTCTTCCCACTCTTTTGCTACTTTTTGTTTATGTGCTAATTTTAATGGATCACTTTTATCTTTCCAATACTTTTCAGCATCATACTTTTTTCTTTTTTCTTTTCTTTCTTCTGCAGTCCCGTATATAGCTATTAGTAAGGGGCCACAATAATGACAACTATACTGACGACAGTAACATTTATGCTTAGGTTTTTTTCTATTCTTCCTTTGTATTGCAGCAAGTCTATCTCTTTCTTCTTGTGGTAACAAAGCTCTAGGATAAGCGACAGTTGCCTGTGGGCATTTCTTTTTTATCTGATAGAAAGTTAGTCCTTGCTCCATGAAGTCTTTACATAATTTTTTCCTATTAGCATAATGTTTCTTTTGATAACCAGGACGTTTTTTTCCTAAAGAAATTCCGCCCTTCCACCTAGGGTTCTTTTTTAATTTCAAGGCTCCTACTGCCCTTGCAGTCCATTTTACATTGTAGTACCTGTCCCAACATAATTTTCCTTTTTTCTTCCGATTAGTAAGAAGTTTAACTTCAAGCTCAACCATAGACTCGTCTGTACCGTACGCAAGTATACGTCTACGTACACCTTTAGGAATATTGTTTTTAGTAAAGCTACCCCATACAGTTGATGAATGTGTATATGAATCTTCTGGTGTACCTTTATGTTTACCTAAATAATATTTTTTATTTGGCGAGTCATACCATAAATATATAAATGCAGTGTCTTTAAATAGATCCAGTTGCACTAGGTAAGATCCACAATCTCACAGACATCACCACTACAGGCTAGTGTCTGCATACCGACGGTGTTATCTTCCTGCTCATACGAAGATAACTTTTCCCAATCAATCTGTTTAGGGAAATCTTTTAGTAACGCTTTGTACTCATCTCTATTACAATCCTGATATGGGGCTTGCTGATAGGTATGGTCTGAGTGTGGCAGAAAAGACACACCACTCATTTCATCAAAGTTCTTATATACAAATGCACCTACGTCCATCCATTCATCGTCTTTGACTGTAATGGTTACTGAAGGTTTGTGTTCACACCAGTGTCTCTGGTATATAAGCCACATCTCTAGCTGCTCGATGGCTGTCATATCATTACGGGTTACTGCGTTCTTTGGTGACGCAATAGGAAATGTAAACACAGTTGTCGTATCTGGTTTCATAACGCATGGTTCTGCAGGTATTCCCTGGTCAACCATAAACTTAGTAATAGGATCTTTGTTATCACCGCGTACAGTTCTGTGGTAGTATTGGCTGTGTCGAGCGTGAATACCACTTGCACTATCTACGAGTTGTGACACTGTTCCACTAGGCTTAACGCACGTAATAGATGTTGACTGTTGAACACCAAGACGTTTGGCCCATTCTTTATTTGTCTCAATGGCGACGTGACGGAGGTGATCTAGTGTTTGTGATAGACCTTTGTTCTTAGCGGTAAGTAATGGGTTGTCCATTATGCCTGTCAGAGATACGCCCAACAGTCTTTCTTCTTCTGTGTTGTTCTGCCAGACTTTACGCAAGTATGGAAACTTAGTCAGAGTAGATTGTAATGTGCCAATGATTGTAGCTAATCTAACTTTATTAGATAGGCTTTTTATATCGTCGGTAGCTCGTACTACTACCTCACTTAAATTACAGAATTGATATGGGCGTAAGATTATCTCGCTGCATGGGTTAGTTCCAAACTCCCATTCTGAATTACGTCTACCATTCTTGTCTGCTTGTTTTTTACTAGCTTGCCTATTAAAGATACCTCTCTCGCCACTCTTAGATTCAACTAATGCTGTCCACTCACGCAAGAATGTTTCCATATCTGGTTTCTCTGTATAGCTAACTGAGTTATTAGACAAAGCTCGATGCCCTGCATTTTCCCACCAATTACCTGACTTAGCGTGCCTCATACGGTCATCGCTTAAATTAGACAAAGAGATCATTGCACTACGTCTGACTCCTCCGCTAACAACAATCTCTCCTACCTTACACATAATATCGTGGCACTCCAGGCTAGACAGTCTGCGGTTCTGTGCGCCTTTGAAGGTAGCAATACAAAAGTTAAACAAGTCTACAAGTGGGGCAGGACCAGATGCTCTGCCGCCAAATGTTTTGAGCTTTGCACCTGCTGGTCTAACTAAAGACATATTCCACTTAGGTATTTCACCTGCCCATAGGAGGGCTAAGACCTGTCTGAAAGCTTTAGCCCAACCTTCTTTGCTATCCTTAACTATAATAGTTGTATCGCTATCAAACATCGTTGGTACTTCAGGTAGTTTAGATACAAACTGACGCTCAACAGAAAACCCGACACCAGTACCACACAGAAGTATAAACATAGCTTCATCAAAAGATTTAGGGTCATCCACTGGTAGGTAGCTGCAATTATACCCTGCTGTATTGTCTCTATCTAGTGCAGGACCTGCAGTCATCATAGCTCTCATAGACGGCATTACTTGTAGTGATATGATAGCATCATACAATTCTTTTCTTGTGTCTGTATCTAGGCCATCTATTTTTCTTAACTCAATAATATAACGTGATACAGTTTCATGCCAACTCTCGCGGCGACCTTCAGTGTCTAACCATCGGGCGTAACGTGATTTGTGAATAAATGATTGATAGTCTGTTGGTAGATAATTACCGTCCATAGTCTTTCCCTTTTACTTTAATTTTTTCTATTTCTACATCGTCGATGTCATGCAGTGCATTAGATACTACATCCTCAACGTCTTCTTCATGGGCATCATCTACCAAAGATAATATATTCCCATCTTCATCTACTTTCATAGTGAACGATACATGAAAAGATTTAAAGCTCATCTGCACCATTAATCTGATTAATACGCATCTCAGCGTAGCGTATTACTTTATTGAGATCCGTTATCTCACTTTCTTTTTGGTCCATGCCATCGTATAGTTTATGTCCTGCTCGACTAGCATATTTAACTATATTACCGCGCCAGAACTCAAAGCCATTCATCATAGTATAGGTGATAGGTTCTATCTTCCATCGAGCGTAATGCTCTGGCTTATGTATTAGTTCGTCACTCATGCGTTGCCTTTCGTTTTAGTTAGAGGTCCAAACTTAATTACATTGCCCTCCTTTGTTTCTATTTCTACTTCAGGCAAACCGTTGGCTTCTTCGTATGCGTCTTCTTCAAAGAGCTTAATCATTTCATCCCGTCGCTCTTCTACAATCTCCATGATGTCAGGAAACTCGTGCGCTATATCTAGGAAGGCACTCAAGAATGTAGCACACTTAATTAGCTCCGCTAATACTTTTCGGTCTATCTTTTCTTCTGGACCCATAGCTAATCCTGTAGATATGAGACCACTCCATGTACCATCTTTATCAAACCTTATGGGTCGCAATATCAAGGCTACCTCATCGTCTGCTAGTTTATATGCCATTAAATATCCTTACGTTTTGTTTTTAATTTTATCACAGTGTCTTTAGTGTAGCTACCCTTTTCTAATAGCCACTCCAAAGGAATAACTCTGTGCGCCCACTTGAATCCATGCTTCTCGCACCACCCACAATACCGCGTCTTAGAACCCTTGTAGAGTTTAGCTTGTGCGTTACTGAATACTAACCGTATATCTAACTCAGGATGTTGTTCCCTAATAGCTATATGCTTACGGCGATCTTCATTATCGAACAACCCCTTAGATTCTATAAAGATACCATTGTCTAATTGAAAGTCAGGCGTATACGTTCTGTATCGCAAGTCTTCCCATTGGATCTTTAGTAGTTCGTATCTAACTTCTTTTTGGTGATGTTTTAAATAGTCAGCAACTTGTTCTTCTAAACCACTACGATAGCGTCTTGAATTGTGCCGACGTTTTGTATTAGTCTTTTTTGCCATCAGATAGGGAAGCCTTTAATTCATCTACTTTAACCCTACCTATTGCATTGACACATTGTAACATATGACCGACTACATTTGATGTAGTTGTATTAACTTTTAGAACTTCAATTAATTCTTTCTGCTCATCAGTCATGTTATCTGTGTCGTAGTCTGTTCCTTCGATTGTCATCTTAACCATTATACTGCCTCATTTTTGTTGTTATTTAGGATCTCTGATGGATCATATTTTTTTATTAGTTTCCAATAAGTAAGTAGACTGTTGAACATAGCTAAGTGGTGGTCGTGTGTTTTATTATTCCACTTATGTACTGCTATGAGTTCAGGATCTTCTCTGTCTACAAATATAGGAAACTCTTTCTGGTTCTTTGTAATTACATCCTTCAGCGTATGCCGAAAGTTGCATCCCATGATCGTCGAAAACTAACTTGGATGCTTGCTTATCTTTTAACCCATCTTTGGTTTTGAAGTCAACAAATATTCCTGATTTAGAATACAAATCTATCTTACCGCCGTAACCGTTAGTAGAACAAAATGAGTCTTCTGCTATCCAAGTTTCATCAGGAAATTCTTTGTCTAAATAATCCTTAATAACTTTGTAAGCTTTAGTTTTTGTGCCGCCCATGAATCCTTGCTCGATCATAGCGTGAATAATTGTACCACGTTCTGCAGCTTTGCGTCCTATCTCTTTTGAGTCTTGCTTACACCTGTATGTAAACTGCTCTAAAGTTTCGCCTGGGTTTTGTTTCAAAGTAATAGCGGAGTTCAATGCTTGATTGATCTTCCAGTTTTCGAGAGATGGCTTTGCAGCCATCCCTATTATTGTGGTAACAGATGGAACATATCCATGCTTTCTAGCATCTCTAAGTGTAGTGTTTCTTTCGACACCATTCAAACCTACTATAGTATATGTAGGTGCGCCTTCACTGTCATACCAGTGTCCTGCCTCACTAAGTTGCTCCATTAAACAGCAGCACCCTCTACGTCAACAAACTCAGCTACTAAATCTGCGTCGTCATCCATAGTTTGTTTGTTATTTTCTTCCCATTTAGTTAAGACAAAGTTATTAGACCATTCAATCCAATCTAAGAAAGACTGAAATGTCTTACTATCTTCTTCTACTAAGTCCACTTTATCCTTTACTGCAAATGTCATCGTAGCAAAGGTTGCACCAGTAGGCATTGAATGAGACTCCGCCCCTAACTCAATGGCATAAGCAATGGGTAGAACACCCTTCTTAGATAAAGCCCTGACGGTTGCATCTAATTCTTTAATGCTCGTGTTGTTCTTAATGTCTAATATGAATGGTATCTCTCTATCATATCCTTCAATAGATTCACCATTACTATTCATAGCTCCTCCATTTATCTTAATTGCACCAAACAAAACCTTAGTACGTCTAACGACGCGCATTATATCTTTTGTTTCTTGTGGTACACTTTCCCAATCAGTTACAAACCCTGATGGTCTACCTATATTAAATGTACCGCGTGTATCTTTTAAGTCTGACTTCAGATCATTAGCTAATACTGTTCTGTCCATCTTATTATTCTCAGCATCCCACTTCGTATATTGTACACGCTGTGCGAATATTCTTATGGACGGATTAGCTACATAAATTGTGTCATCCTCTATCTTTAGAGCATATGTGCCGACAGGTAATACTTCTGTCTTCATCTTCTTTCCTGCTACATCTACTTCGCCCATCTGAGCAGAGTGAAGTATGCTTAGTCTAGCTAAGTTAGATGTCTTATTTGTGCTAGGAGTAGACGTACTAACTCCCATCATCTCAGCCATTGAACGGCCTGAGTTATCGTTTACTGTAAGTTCCGTATTCATTATATATACCTTTTAATTTTTATGTGGTGAAAAGAGTTATAGTTATACTCTCAAACGTCGTTTGTGTCAAGCCAATTAGAACCTATTTTTGCTTCTAATAACATAGGTACATTCATTTTTACATCATAAGCCTCCTCGATAATTAAATCTAAGTCATTGTTCATATCAGTTATAATTTGTATAACATAATCTTTCTCATTAGGGTGGACATCAATCACCGTCGAGTCATGTACTGTATTAACTAAGCACGACTTCAGTGGCTTCAATCTCTCATCTAATTCTAGTAAAACTACAGGTACAATATCACCCGTAGCAAAACCCTGTACTGGGTAGTTCTTAATCATGGTGAAGTGTGATGGCTGTCCATTCACTCTTCGCTCTACATCAGGGAACGCATACTGCCGACCTGATGGTGTCGTTATCTTTCTATGGCGCAATGCTTCATCACCTAGCTTCTTGTGCCATTTGGCTATGCCTTTATATTTCTCATTGAAGTGTTTGTAGTATGCGGCTTCAGCTTTACTTCTGCCATACCCACTCGCCCCAAACAACGGCGCAAACGTATGGCCTTTCGCCACTTGTCGTGACGTTTCTTGTCCTGCATCAGTTATAACTTTAGCTGTGTAACTATGCACGTCAAACCCTGTAGCTATCTCATTCATAGCAACCTTATCCTGGGACAAGTATGCGGCAACTCTGAACTCTAACTGTGCAAAGTCTGCCTCTAATATATGACCGCCCTGCCATCGAGATACAAATACACGCTTAACTGGGAACGTACCACCACGAGGCATGTTCTGCATGTTGGGGTTACGTCCACTAAAACGCCCTGTTGCAGTGATATGTTGCGTTAAACCTACATGAAGGAAACCATCCTCTTTTGTGTAGTTACTTATACCATCAACAAACGAAGATAGATATGTCGATACAGCACTCAGTCTCTTTATATCTTCTAAGAACTGTATTGCTTTATCCATGCGTTTTGTTTTAGCTGTAGCTATCAGTATATCTAAGTTGCCTTTACTTGTACTAAAACCATTAGCACTTACCCATGTTTTGTTTGGTGGGTTAAATCCTAGCCCTGCTAGTTTGGTAGTCTCTTTAAGTTGATAGCCGCGTGCTAAACAATC
>Ga0208666_1000757_pt1 | contig 14781 bp, 9 predicted proteins | sample 5B_taG_FD_184078 | JGI IMG/M metagenome (GOLD analysis project Ga0208666, IMG submission 184078) | Marine viral communities from the Subarctic Pacific Ocean - 5B_ETSP_OMZ_AT15132_CsCl metaG (SPAdes) (version 2) | ecosystem: Environmental > Aquatic > Marine > Oceanic | place: Pacific Ocean...
GACTCATCCTTCGGATGCACAAATGTGCTCCGCATAGATGCACCTACAATAGATACGTTTTTCTTTTTAATACGTAGTGGAAGAGCTTCAGGATAAACACCGGCCTGTACAAAGACAAGGGAGCCATCGCCAGTAGAAGATCCATTAATTAGGTCTAAAGCCTTTTCAATAGTGGCCAGAGGCTCATTAGGCTTGATACCTGTACGACCAATATCACTGCCATTGACCGAATCTACGTAACGGATTTTCGTAGATGTAAGAGCTACATAGTCCTCTCCACTGGCGATAGTACGCCAACCAGACCCATCGTATATTTTAAAAGTAGGACCAGAAGCATTTACTCTTAAATATTGCTTACCTGGAACTGTGGTAGTGGGATTAACCTCTAGAGCGTCAATGATGACATCATGACGATTAGAAAGCGCACCAGTCGTAGCTACCTTTGTGTCGTCACTGACCCAAACTTCAGTTGAATCAATGATGTCCTCTGATTTGATTTTAGAAAGATCAACCTGATCATCAGTCAAACCAATAGATAAATTACCAGAACTATCAACACTGGTGCTGACACCATCAGTACTAGTAACTTGTTGTGCAAAGATATCGTTGACCCTAGAAGTGACAACGGCGTTTACACGGTTTTCAATACTTTGAGTTGTTGCAATCGTTGTGTCATTTGTAGACCAGGTTTGATTGGACTTAAGAGTTTCGTCGTCAACACCCCAGGTGTTCGCTTTAATCTCTTGTACAGCAAAGTTGTTCTGCTCAAAATTAGTATTGAGGTCTTGCGCTTTGATTGAAGAGCCAGGGAAGAAGGTTGTCTTCAAACTGCCAATATCAGTATCACGGAAGATTCTTACCGTGACACCGGTTTTAGGAGCACCGGATGTTTCTTGAACAAGGCTATCAACACTAGTTCCATTGATAGTCAGGACTGTACCGTTGACTGAATATTGAGTTGTAGCGAGTACACTGCCATTAAGGCTTACCTTAACTTCAGACTCGTTTTGATATTGAAATGTATTAAAGGTAAAGGACGTATTTTGTCCATTACCTTGAAATTCTTGTGATGTAGATACTGTCATTATACAAGGGATTATTTATTGGCGAGTGGAAATTCAGGTGATTGACCACGTAGTTGTGATTCAGCATTAACACCTTGTTGGTACTGTCTGGTTCTAATTTCATCTGCATTGCTAAGCTTTACTTCAGCTAGATTGCGAGCAGATACTAAAGCTTTATTAATTTTACGGTAAAGGTTCTTCCAAAGTTTAGGATCGACTTTTGCACCACCTTCTCGTTCAGCTTGGATTTGACGCCTCCATATTTTGGCATCATTAGAACCCATAATTTCTTTGATATCTCGTTTAAAGTTTTCCTGCTTACCCATTAAGCTGTAAAGCTCTGAACGTTCTTGTGGTGTATAACGAACGCCTTTGCCATTAGACATAAAGGAAGGACGCGAGTCGTACTCAATGTCAATTAGGAATTGCCTTTCATCAGAAATCTTGCCGCTTACCTTAAAAGGCATCACAGCATTCCAACCACGTACAAAGAAGTTATCAGCATAACCAATCTCATCACCGTCAATCCAGTCATATGCGACAGGTAGTGCTCCAGATGGATTTAATAGGTCTAATGCCTTGTTACGGTTACGTAAAAGCTGAGTAAACTCCATATCTAGTTCTCTTAGTTGAGGTGACAAAATACGGCCTAACTCATTACGAGCACCAGATAATGGAGCAAGGGAACTAGCAAAGGATGCAGCCCAACGATTCATAGCTGCAGGGTTACCTGACAGAACATCGTTCATAGGTTCGAGACCAGCAAGCATCGACTTGTTAGTTAAGTTGGCACTTAAAAGAAAACCCATTTTGTTAAGCATTGATTCCAAGTCGTTTTCAGTGACAGAATCAAAGTTATCCATAACATCTGCTGTCATGGCAAGAAAATCACCTAGAGGACCGAGGCCGTCATAGCTATACCAATTACCATCCCAAGCCTGCACACTACGAGGTTTCCAGTTCAACTCACGCCTAACTTGTTGACGTTGAGTGTCGTAATGTCCGTTGCCGTGCAAACGATCATTCATAAACAACCAAGAGGCACCCATGATTGTTGCTGTACCAATTGCTTTACGACCACGGATTTCAGCACGAAGGTTTTGAAAAGCCTGTAGGTCAATTGTCTGGTTACCTGTTACTTTAATACCTTTGCTTGTTAAGATCTCATGGATCTGTTCGCCAGTAAAAAGCTTGTGTGCAGAGCCAGGCATTGCAAGTTTATTGTAGTCCTTCATAAATAATGAAATAGGACTATGCTTATTAGTCATTGCAATCATGTTTGCCGATGTTCTTGGAAACATGAGGAATGGTTTGAGGAATTTATTTCGTTCAATAAAAGTGCTAAAGGCTTGTACAGCGGGAGAGTCAAGGTTCATAGCTATTTCACGGCTTGAATAATCCACAGCCGAATCCGTAATCATCCCGGTCTTATCAAACATCTCGTTGTAGATATCATCTTCCATCCTCTTCAATGCTTTAGCATCAAGTTTTTGTCCGCCATCGACAAACCTATCAAAGGCACGACCACGTGCTTCACCATTAGCGATAACAGCTCTAGTAAACCCATCCAATGCCGTCATAGCATTTGCACCAAAGCGCAGTACTGGGTTATTTCCCAAGTCATGTAATGTCTCTGCCATGTGGTACAGCGCCAGTGGCCCAGATTCACCCCTACGTTCTGCTGCTCTGCCAAAGCTATGAAGGATATCCATGGTCTCTTCATTACGCTGAACAAGGTCATCACGCATGATGTAGCCCACAGAATTCACATCTGTTGAGGCTTTGCCAAACACAGAACCCATGTGCACTAAACCTTTTTGGAAAGTATCAGCCATAGCTGAATACTGATACCAACCACGTCTAAGTGTTTTAAGATCACCAGTGCTAAGAGCACCAGCAAATACACTGATTGGTTTGGTGAGCATTAACACGGCATTACCCATGCCAGCCTTCATTGGTGTAGAAATACTGGTAAGTACTGAGTTATAGATATTGCTCCAGGCACCCTGGACAATCTGATTAGGAATCTCAGGTTGTTGATCGTAAAATGCCTTTTGAATATTAGGTAGAGATTGCTCTACAAAATTGTTGAGTTTAGATAGGGTATCGATAGAACCATTACTGTGTTCCCATGCCATCTGCAGCGGTACTAAGAACTCTGGACGTTCCTTAGACATCGCACGTAGTGAATTCACAGTGCGCTTAGCTCTGCCAACAGTGTCACTTAGGGCTTCATCAGTTTGCTCTTTAGCTAGCTGTGCTGCTGCTTTAATACCTTTAGGATCATTGCTTAACCTTTTCCAAGTATTAAGGAAGTTAAGAGAAGATCCTTTGTTAAATGCAGCGAGACCCTTTTCAACCATCAAATATTCAAGACGATCTAGAATCTGTTCTTGAGCATGCTCAACAGCTTTTGTGCCTTCCATAAGACGAGCACCTTCAGCCATGTCAGATACTTGTCCAGCCAAAGACTGAGATAGATAAGCTTGAGCTTTGACGGTGTCCATATTGATGTATTCATCCATGTAGGTCTTAATAGCCTTCATGGCAGCGTTGTAACCCGTGTCTCCTAAACTGGCTGCACGGTTGGCGTCAGCAAACACATCTTTGAACTCATCTAAAGTTCCCTTCAGCAAGGACGGATCCATACGAGGATCTGTAAGGATCGTGGCTAGTTCTGTACCAGCTTCATCAATCTCTTCAAAAGTAATCTTTTTACCACTAGCCAACTCTGCAGAGTACTTACTTGCAGATTGAATTTGTTCTTTAATTGCTTTAATTAAAGTACGTTTGGGTAGTTGGTCAGCTTCTAATCCATACTTAAGAGCAGCACCTGAGATAATACTTCCAAGCCGCTCAAAGTTACTGTAATTATTAGCTCGTAGTTTTACAGCATCAACTGAAGCACCAACAACACCGCCTGGATCTGCTGTACGTACGGCAACCTCTTCAGGACCAAATACGTCGTGTACACCACGGACAGGTTGATCTAAATCAGTCTGTTTCGACATAAAGTATTCACCAATTTCATCCAGTGAATCTTCTTGAGATTTGACAGACATAGCAAACTCCTCTAGTGAGTCAGCAGAATCCTTACGATTTAATGTTTTCCAGTAGTTATCAGGTGATTCACCCTCAGGAATATATTTGATGACTTTGTTGGTTCCACGAATAGCTCTAAGAAGTTTTCCGCTACTAAGTAAAAGATCACTGAAAATACCTAGACCTACGCCTTCGTAGATGTTCTTTGCTTTTTTAACAGCAGCACTGTCGCTATCTAAAGTTGCCCAATCATCGCTAATCCAACGTGTCCACTTGGGAAACATCTTCTTAAGTGAACCTTGAAGATTATCGTCTGTTTCATTTAGCTTATTAATAGAGTCAACAGTAGCTCCAGTACCAGCAGCAAGAGCAGTAGTACCAGTAAACTTAACTAAGGCATTTTGTGCTAATGCAGAGTTTTTAACTGCACTCACACCTTTAATAGCTGTAGTCGCACGACCAACAACAATCAGGTTAGGCAATACAATAGAAGCAATCTCACGGACACCCTGTGCTACATCGTTATTAAATTTAGGTAGCTTAGGAATCTCAACACCAGGTACAAGATTTACTGCATCAACAGCAAAGTCAATGGCACCTGAAGGGGCCGCTAACACACCTTCTGCAAGGTTCCTAGAAAAGTCACCACCGTCATAGCCTTCATCCCAGAAATATTGTTGATCTTTAGTTTCAGGGTTCTCTGCAGAGTCAGCAGAAGCCGTTGGTGTTTCCTCCTTTGATTGAGGCTTGGCAGGGGTAGGAGGGGTTACAGACTCAGTGCCTTTACGTTCGATTTCAGCTTGTGCTGCTTTCTCATTAGCTTCAAGTGTTCGTTGGTAATCGGCTGCGTTATCTTGAAGTGATTTAAGTACAGTGTCATCAAGATCAGCAGTTACGTTAATTTGATTTTCTTGTTCATCCATAATTACTGTCCGCTAAAACGCCTCCAAATATCTTTTGTGTAATCAGCAATGGATGGGTAAGGATTACCGTTGTAATACTGAGGCTTGGTGTTATTCCATAGGTTACCGTTACCTGAATACCAAATAGCTGCAGCTCTGCGTACCATCTCTTCACCGCTATATCCGGCTGCAATCTGGTCTTGCATAATCAAACCAAGCTGACCTGAAACTACTTTTTCTTGAGCAACAGGGTTATCTAAAAACTGCTGAGGAGTCATTTCATAACCAAGGTGTCGTTTAGTCCAAGCAGATATGTTGTCCGGCATGATTTGTCCAATGCCAAGTGCTTTAGAATCACGATTGACTGCTCCGTAATTACCACCTGACTCCTTACCGGTGATTGCCGTATAGAGTTTGGATAGTGCAGTTGATTCAGCATTAGCAAATGCTGGTCTCACTGGCAGACTGGCGACAGGGGAAACAGCACGTCTAAGTTGATATTGTGTAGCAGAACCGCTGACAAGATCATTTAAGAACCTTCTAAAATCAGGACTTACTTGTTTGGTCTGTTCTACAAGTTGTTCATATGCTGGTAATGCATCCATACCTAAAGCTTTTCTTTGTCTGTTAATAATTTCAAAAGGATCGCGTTCTAATACTTTTGCCCAATAAGAGATAGATCGTGGCACTCTCCAACCACGTTGTAGATAGCCTTCTTCTAATTTCTCGAAATAAGCTTTATCTCCAAACAAGGCTCTGCCGTTGGCATCGGCTTTATCAAGAGCTGACAAGCCGCTACTTTTGAGTGCAGAATTGATTTTGGATAAATCAGCTTGTAGTTCCTTTACGTGGGTATCGTGACCAACTGCATCATCGAACCTAGGGAAGCGACCCTTGTCGTCTAAGTAATAACGCGCATCAGGGTCTTTAAGATCTGTAAGAAATTGATTACGGATATCTTGGTAAGCAACTAGAGCAGCACCTGCCGAGTTATTTTCATATTCAGGAGTACCTAGATACTTTTGATGAGCACGTAAAAACTCATCTTGCAACTCTGAAATAATTAAAGTAGGAGTTGCACCTGTAGATCCATCAGGTAACACAGAAATATTTTTTTGATTTTTAACTAACGCATCGATAGCTTTAAGCTTAGCTTTTGTACCACCAGTTTCATTGCGTTGCTTTTCTTGACTTTGAGCAATAGCTAAAAATTGATTTCTAATTACCGAGCCTTCAAGTGAAATAACGTCAGGATCTAATTGACCACGTTTCATCTGATAGGTATACTGATCTATTTTTGCCTTACGTATTTGGGCTTCTTCAGTACCGTGAGTTTTAAAGGATTCAATTGCCTGACTCTTTCCATCCATACCGTGGCTATTTGCATATTTCCTATATTGTTCTAGAGCAAGATCAACTTCGGCATCTGTTGCTACCTCTTCTTCCTGTAAACGTTGAACGATTTCTTGTTCTTTTACTTTTAAAAGATTTCGTGTAGTTGCTTGATCTTGGCTAAACTTTGCATTTTGCTCTGTTTGTATGTCATCTTCAAGTGCAGTAAGTTTGACATCATACAGCTCATCAAAAGTTCTGTTCTTAGGATCACCTAAAACTTTCTGTCTTCTTACTGCATCAAAATCAATTGCATTTTCAGAGCCTGCCATGTCTTTAGCAAACTGTTCAAACTTCTTCCAGGCACCTGTATAACCAAGCCTGTTACCTTTTGAATCTACAGTTAGAGCTAAGGTATTAAGTAGCTGACTTACAGAATCAGGGTTTGTTTCGTAGTTAGTAAAAAAGGTTTGATAAGCTTCTTGCCTTTTTACATCAGACTCACGTATTGCAACTTCATTACGGTGTGCTTCTGCAAGCCTACTGTCAGTTTGTGACATAACAGGGAAAGCATGCTCAGCCAGAAGTCCACGTGGAATTCCTTTAAAGTTACGCATGAACTGCTCACGTAAATACGCACGTGCTGCTGCCTCTTCTTGCGTTGTTTTGTTTTGTTTGTTGACCGGCAGTTCAACACCATCAAGGTTTAGAACCGTAGTGTCTTCAGCCAGTCCATCAGTCAGAAAGGTCTGATACTGACCTGCTATAGCTTTAGCTGCATGAACAGCTACATAAAGCTTACGTCGCCCTGAGAGGTCTTCTAAGGCTGATGTGGCCTCGTAGGGACTACCAGAACGTGAAGCATCAATAGCAGCCTGCTGAGAGACGTTGTGGACGTTATTGACAATGCTTTCACCGTTGTTAAAACTGACTCGTTCAGAAGTTAGTTCTTCTTCATTTTCGTAGAAGTATGCAAGTGCTGCAGCCTGCTCAGCTTCATCGTAGGCTCTTGCTTGTTCCTTGCCGAAAGTCATCAAAGTATCAGAAAAAGTTGATAGCTGTTTGATGAGATTTGGATCAATATTTTCTAATTCTAATTCATCTTTTTTGTAGTTTTCAAGTTGTGCACGTTGCACATTTTGAATACTCTGTGCTTGATCTTCTAAATTGCGCCGTAGCGCGGGAGCTAAGTTCGGTCCCTGTATTGGTGCAAACCCTTGGGATTGCGCAGTTTGCCGATACCTAACTTGAGATTCGTACTGTTTCATGTTAAACCAAAACTAGGATTTTTAGCGTTAAGTCCCATGTTGTCTGGAGCCATACTGTTATACGAATTGACTCCCTGTAACAATGAAGTACCAATACGCAGTGCCATGTTTGGCCTATAAGAGCTGGTAGGCATTGCTTGCCGTTGAACACCAGGTAGATTCATTTGCAAACTATCAGGTATAGCAACTTGTGAATATGAAGCAAAGTTTGCACTAGTCATTTGATTGAATACATCTTCAGTTCTAGAACGGCTAGCAGCACGCTCACCGCCGAGCATCTCTACAAGCAAAGCTTGATCACGCCCAAAGGTTCCTAGGTTTGCTTTAGCTGCAGCGCGATCAAAAGATCTTCCACGGTTGCCACCAGCAGCGGCTGCTAAGCCTTGAGCCTGCAATAGGCTTTTCATCATATTTGCACGTTGAAAAGCTGCTTGAGAAAAGACTTGATTTAATCTTTGCTGTTCACCTTGTATTGCACGATTAGCAGCAGATTGATTAAAGCCAATTTGTTGCTTAGCTAATTCAACTTTAGTACCAAAGTTCTTTTCTATTTGAACATTTCTAAAATCAATTAAAAGATTTTGTTGTGTTCGCTCATAAACCGCATTACGGTGATTTCTAATTGCTTGTTTACGCTGGTTGGCTAGTTCACGCTCAGCTTGCCTGTCTTGTTGAGAAGCACCAAACAGTGACATGCCAATATTAGCAACAGCTAAAGTCGCTGAAATTGGATCGATTACCATAATTAAGTCTTACAAATTCCACAAAAGGTAAAGCATTTGGCCCATAAGGCACTACATTTAAAAACTTGAAACCTAGATGTTTTAACAGTTTTAGGTGTACTGTATTACGTATATCAGCCCAGTTATAAAGGATTGGTTGAGGTAGGTTGTCAATCCATCTCCTAGCCTCTCTCACGAACGTTATTGGGTAATCTTCAATTGCAGGGGTGCAAAGCATCCATATACAACCATCATTACTAACACCAGCTATACCGGCAGTCTTGCCGTTCGGTACGTTGAAAACGACGGAATGGCTATTGATACTTGAAGACAAAATAGAAAGGACTGGGTTTAAACCAGCCCCTTCATATATTTCCCTTAAATCATCAGAGCGTAGATTATCACTGATATATACAATGTCATCTAGGGTGGGAGTTCTAATGTAATTAGGCACGTTGATAGAATTTGTCTGTATACCTACCTTCCCATGTGTAACCTAAAAGTGAAATAGGAAATGGTGTGTCACCCTCAATACGTACAAGCACATTTTCATTACGCTGATATACAGGTACGTTGTGAGTGGCAGAAGGTAGCATGTTTACATCGTCAAGGTTGTATTGATCAGGCAGGGTTACGTTTACTGAATTACTCCAATCAGGAATACCAGTAATACTAAGCTTATAATCAATAGGACCGCTAAGACCAGTAGAAAATTTCAAGCGATGTATAACTAGATTTGATGTACTATCTTGATTAACAGAAGACGATGACTCCTGCTTGTATACATACAATTTAGGTAGATCAATACGCATGTTATACGTGAAACCAGATATCAAACTTTGACCACGTAGGTCACCTGCGACAGTACACGTATTGGAATTGAGAGATACTGTTGGATACAAAAGACTTCCATCTGTTGTATTGACAAGAGCAATGCGCGTATCACCAGTACGGAAGATTGGCAAGGTCAGAGTAGATACATCTGTGCTTGAGTTATAAGAAATATTTATATCATCTGACCAAAGATCTAGGCAAGTATCAGTTTTTTCTCCACTCTTTAAAGTAAGAACACCAGCATCACTTGCTTGGTTCATCTCGAAAGACATTACGTAAGCACGTGTACCGTCATAGACAACAGCAAAGTATGTACTGTTATCAAAGAACTGGTCTAATAAGGTTCCAGTCAGGCTCCACCTATACCATGTTTCTACCAGACGTTCGTTGCCTGATTGCAAGAAACGATATTGATAAACATCACTAGATCCTTTAGTAGCTAATGACAGGATCGACAAGCCAGGTGAGGCAACTAAACTATCAATAGATTCTGGTATGAATTCAGCAAGCGTTTGAGTAGTGTCACGTGTGACTGGAGGTTGCTCTCTACTAACTTCAAACAGCTCAAATAGATGTGTATATAGTGGGGTCTTACTAAGGAATGCAGTAGATGTACCTACGGATATAGGGGTTACGTCTGGGTCACATTCAAAGCTACTGAGTTTATCAACCTTTGCACTTGTCGGACTGAGTATATCTGAGTCAGTTGACATAAGGAACTGATCATTCTCACCGAAAACAGCTAATCCAGCAGAGGTAGCCTGCGCATGGTTAAGGGTTACAGGCCGTGTACTAGTAGCAGAAATATCAATAGGATCATCTGCGGTTGGAACAGAAGCTGATGTTTCAAAGAAATTAAAAAAGTCACCAGCTTTACTCAACACTACATTGTCATTAGATAGAAAACCAAACCGGTTCCTAAAAATGAACATTGAGTTGATAGTGTTACCAACAAAGCTTGGTAGGTTTTCATTGTTCGGGTCATTGCCTACGAGACGATCATTCCAAACAACAGGTCGGAAACTAAAATTACCTGTGGCTTCCCTTGTTAATCTATGGGGTAGGGTGCTGGGATCCAGCTCATACTGCATTCCAGGTGCTCTACTTTCAACCCAAGCACCGGCTCCATAGGTTTGACCATTAGAAGTTTCAAACCTCACCCACTGGTCATCAACTTCAATTTCTGCAGTATTAATCAGTTTTAGTTTATAACCATTCTTGGCTTGTATAGGCAATCTAGAAACTGTAGGAAGACTTGATTGAAATGAGTAAAGGCTATCTTGCTGGGAACCACCCCGTGTCTCAACACCAAAAGCACTGGTGCTTGATATATAAATACCGGGTCCGACTTGCACAGCAGTAAACCCAGTCAGGTTGTTAATTTGAGTTGTTAAATCAGATGCAATACTGTTTGCATCAACAGCAGAACTGCTAGTTACATCAGGAGTTGTATGTGTAATGGTAGTGAGAGTTCCAGCTACATCCAATATCACAGTATAACTAGTTTTATATGCAACTACATTAATGACAACAAATGCTTCGTTGGGAAGTGCATTTTCGACAGAGGTAGTCATTGCAACCTCTTTCTTTTTGTTTAAAACAAACGTGACATCATTCAATGTCAGCACTTCTATATCATCAGGCTCAGCACCATTTAAATATGCACCAGTGTTACTAGTAATAGCACAGTTACTGACTTGAGTATCTAGATTTGTTTCAGCAGTATCTCTATCTGCTATAGCTGTAGCCAAATCAGCTTCCGCAGTAGTCAAAGCATTCTGCGCAGAAGTTAATTCACTTGTTGTATTGACTGCAGGTACAGTTTTAATTAATTCAAATATACGATACCCTTCAGATGCAAGGTTAGGATGATCTGTCGTACGTTCAGCTCCACGTGAATAGCCACTAGTAAACTGAGTTAGAGGCGTGGTGTGTACACTCTTATCTTTAATCAGATAAGTACCGTTGATATCCAACAGCACACCGGACAGCAACCGTTCTTTTATGTTGACATCATTGTAGATATAATTGAATTCAAACAGACTTTCTGTTGTTGGAAGTTGACCTGCGGAAACTTCAGCAAATGTTTTTTGGGCTGCTTTTAACGTAGTCTCTTTTTGCTTAACATCAGCGACTTCATTATTAAATGTAAGAAGTTTACTTGCATAGTCAGTGGTGTTACAGCTAGCTGGTACTCCTGTGTTTGTACCCATGTCCACCATCCTTGGTGAACCATCAATCAAACTCCAGACTCTAAATATGTTGTTGTCATATTGAACTACGTATTTTTCTAACGCATCACGCAAGATAGAAAACCAACGACCACCACTGGTGGCACCTTTTAAATCACTAACGTATTTACCACCAGGACGCTTGAGCATACCCAAAGCGTAATCTGGGAATACATTGACAGCATCTCTAACTTGACCTGGAAACTTTCTGTTATCAGGTTGCTGCGAAATTCCTCTATATAGATTAGGAACTCTTTGGGTAATTGCACTCATCGTTTCAACGCATGGAAAGGTTGGTAGCTTTGATATGTAGTTTGTCCATCATTAAAACCAAAGAAGGAAATATCACTTTGGTTTAAGTCGTACTCCAAAGCAGCAGCACGTGTAGTTGCTTCCTGTTCTTGAAGCAGAACATATAATTCTTGATCACCAACCATCTTTGTTGCACACATACGTGCAGCTTTAGCAGTGATGTAATACTGGATTGGTGCAGGGATATCACTAAAGTCAAATAGATATAAAATATCTACATGCAAATTTTCTTCAAATTTAAACGTATGGTTTAGACGATCATACAGTTTAATACCACGTTTGACGACATCATATTTGTCATGATGATAACCCTTGTTGATGTCAACCTGAAGAGCATTGATTGGGTAAATAATTTCTTTTGAAGTACTGTCAGGTTCTAGTACAAGATTGCGTTCGACATTAAAAGCAAACCCTTCGGATTGACATTGCTTACTAGCTTCCCTGAGAGTATTAAGAACAATTGATACTTCTGGGTTTTGTTGATCTAATGTGGTGACAGGCGCCTGTCCCACTGAGCTAAGTATTTGATTTACAGCATCCAGTTCGGTGGACACAGCATAAGTAGGAAAGGCCATATCTAATAGATAAAAAAAAGGGACCCCGAAGGATCCCTAGGAATAAAAAACAGAAGCAATCAGGCTCCGTAACCAGCGTTGTTAGTAGCGGACTGAACCGTACCAAACTGTCCAGGTGCAGATGAAGCACCTGCGAACAGCTCGACTGCACAAGCAGGATTCAGATAATCAGCGCCCATTGCGAGGCGTCCGAGAATAACGTCACCCTGGTAAACCACGGAGACATCTCCACTTGTTACTTGAACTTGGGGACCAATAGCTTCGACAACACCAGCGGCTTCCTTCTGGAAGATAAGTCCACAGGAGTTTTTGAAGTCACCAGTTGCACCGTCGCCACCTTCACCGTAGTCATTGTTGATACCGGTGTCGGTGCTCTCAGCATCTTCCATCACTTCACCAACAAAATCGCCAGTGTTGGTAGGTGAGGTCACGCCTGGGTTAGTACCAGAACCAGCTCCATACTTCGTGCCGTAGTTGCCGAAGAACGGAATGTTCATTGACTTGAAGATCTTGATACCAGCAATCTCAACGACACCTTTGCCGGATTGCAGAGCAGATCCTTGAGCATCGCGATTGATCAAGGCGCTGTTACCCACTTCTTGGATCAGTGCATAGTACTGACGTGGGTTGAGAACACCTACACGGCCCTCTTGACTCACTCCTTTTTCGTCGAGCGCAGCGGCTGCGTCGTAAAAGGCCGTGACGAGATTAGCGGGAACATATGCATCAGAAGCGTTTGAACCGCCACCAACTTGGATTTGAGTTCCACCCGGCTCTTCGTAGTTTGACTTCTGTACAGGACTCTTGGCGCGAGCACCACGAGTGATTGCACGGAAAATCAAACGGTCATACTTTTGTGCAAGTGCATAACCGATCTTTTTAGAGATTTCTCCACGCAGCTCATAATGAGCCAGGGTCTCATCCAGGTCATAAAGGAATGCACTGGAGATCAGAAGGTCATCAATTGTGATGGTCTTCTCAGCCACGGGAGGTGCACCGTCACTGTTACCAAGAATTGCATTTCCAGGTGTATGGTATTCAGCTTTCGTACGACCTGTATAGATGAACTGCAATGCCTTGCCGTTCTTAAGTGTACGCTTCATGACAAGATCACGGGCAATCGAGTTGTACTCGAAGCCTTTAAACATCTCGCCAGAAAAGAGTTTCAAATAAAGGGCACGGCTATCAGCCGCACCATTAAGACTACCCGGTCTAGTTAGAGAGGTAGTCAAATCAGAAGATTGTTGTGCCATTTAAAATAGAGAGTAATAAGGTATATCCACTCTCTGAACGTTCAGAGTTATTCAGTTGTATGTGGTCTATCCCACCGTCTAGACGGCAAAGGGTATCCGCGTACGGGCCAATGCCAATGGATGGGCAGGGGATTGCACCCTGCCTCCCGCTTTAACGGATCATCGTGTGTATGCGACACCGCGATACTTGAGCTTCAGTTCCTTGGCAGCTTGCTGCTGCTCACGGACCCGTTGCCTTAATTCAAGTTTCGTCATTGTGTTTACCTCCGAAGAGATCTAACAGTCCCGTTCCATACTGTTAGTAGCATGCGTCTTCTACATTGTGTCAAACAAGACTTCAAGTTTTAGTTTGTCTAGTTGAGCTTTGAGAACCGTTAAAGCCTCTTGCTCTTCTGGATCACCACCAGGCCAAAACTTAAGATAATGGCTGACAGCTTTATGCATAAGTTCAACGTAAGCATCGTTGACTCTAATCTCGTATTCCATAAATAAGAAGATGAACGGACGCTATTTTGTAAACCTTTTGTGCCTAGAAGAACTAGGACGATGGTCCCAAAATATATAAGATGCAGCAGATAAAACTAACAATATAAATATTGAATAGATCATCCGACTACAGGTGCCTTTAATGCGATAGGCACAATATTGTTAGCAGCAAGATCAAGCGGGAAGTTATGAGCATTCCTTTCGTGCATAACTTCGAGTCCAAGATCAGCACGATTCAAAATATCAGCCCAGGTGTTTACCACTTGACCCTGATTACTCAGGATTGATTGGTTAAAGTTAAGACCATTAAGATTGAAAGCCATAGTGCTAACACCCAAAGCTGTAAACCAAATGCCGACGACAGGCCAAGCTGCAAGGAAGAAGTGGAGTGAGCGGCTATTGTTAAATGAGGCATATTGAAAAATCAATCGTCCAAAATAACCATGCGCAGCAACAATGTTATACGTCTCCTCTTCTTGTCCAAACTTATAGCCATAGTTCTGACTAATTTCTTCAGTGGTTTCACGTACCAAAGAAGAGGTGACAAGACTGCCATGCATAGCTGAGAACAAAGATCCACCAAATACGCCGGCAACACCAAGCATATGAAAAGGATGCATAAGAATATTGTGTTCAGCTTGGAATACCAGCATGAAGTTGAAGGTGCCGGAAATGCCAAGAGGCATACCGTCAGAGAAGCTACCTTGTCCAAAGGGATAAACAAGAAAGACAGCACTCGCCGCAGCGACCGGAGCAGAGT
>Ga0208666_1000760_pt1 | contig 14766 bp, 12 predicted proteins | sample 5B_taG_FD_184078 | JGI IMG/M metagenome (GOLD analysis project Ga0208666, IMG submission 184078) | Marine viral communities from the Subarctic Pacific Ocean - 5B_ETSP_OMZ_AT15132_CsCl metaG (SPAdes) (version 2) | ecosystem: Environmental > Aquatic > Marine > Oceanic | place: Pacific Ocean...
GTTGAATTTACTTATGTTGGGAAACAATTACCACGAAACTCTGCAAATGCAACTCAATACGATAGGTCAACTCAAAATTCAGATGGAACTGACTTTGATTTATCTAAAATTAAGAGTGCAAATAGAAAACTTGAAATACCAAAATTAATTCAAACAGACTTAACAACTGCAGATACCGTAGATGTTCCAAGACATTTTGATATTATAGGAAAAGACCCAAGACAAGATAGTGGTATTGCAGGTGGAAGAGGAAAACCAACATCAAGGTTTGATTATTAACTATGGCAAGATACAACAATACAATAGTAAGAAAAGATAAAAATCGTGAACGATATCTATCCACACAAAAACTTCCAATCATACCGAAGCAAGACACCGATATACTAATCATTGGTAAAGTAGGACAAACCTTACCTAATTTAGCAAACCAATACTACGGAGATGTTAATTTGTGGTGGGTGATTGCGAGAGCAAATCCAGAGTGTTTTGACGGAGGAATATATTTGAAGGTTGGAACCGAATACCGAATACCAACAGACTTATCGGTAATCGGAAGTGAGATAGTTAGTGGTGGTGGTTCATTAGGAAGTTCAACCGGAGGATACTAATGAGTTTCTTCAGAACACCAATAGACCCAGAAGTTCAAAAAGAGTTATTTAAAAGAATAGATGGCATTAACAAATCAGAACCATATACTCTTAATGGTGAATTTGTATCTGATATACTTGGTCCAAAATCAGAAGCTTTAGAAAATGAATATTTCAAAACTTGTTGGGCAAGAGTAGTAACGATTGACGGTGATGGAAAAGAATATTATCTAAATAGTCAACTCGGAAAAGACGGAAAAACACCAATCACAGAACCATTAAATATTAAAAATGGAAACTACTCAAGAGGTAGAGCCGGTATCACATCAATCAGTTCAAATTTTAAAGAATTCTTTTTAAAACAATCAACTATTAGTTTCTTATGTCCAGACCCTAAAGAATTTGAATTAATTCAAGAAAAGTTTTTAAAACACGGAAGATATGTATTGGTGGAATTCGGTTGGTCCACGAGAAAAAATGTCCAGTTGGAAAAGATAACTACTAACAATTTAGTTAAATTTTCTAATAATCTAAATCAAAGAACCAAAAATTCAAGAGGTAATTATGCAGCGATTTGTGGTGTTATTACTAACTTTAATTTCAATCAAAAACAAGACGGAAGTTATGAAGGAACATTTGAAGTAAGTAGTATGGGTAGAAATATATTGGGACAAAAAATAAAAACTGATGGTAAAATAGAAAACTTGGTAAATTTTGTCAATGAAAAAATTGAAGAAGATAAGAAAGCAGACAATCCAGATACACCTGAACAAGAAACAAATCTTACCAACGAAGAAATAGCGAGTCTTGAAAGTTTCAGAAGTGCATTTGTCAATTTTCACGCAACTATTAAAGCGTTACCAAATGTTATTCAGACATATGTAGATGATAAAGCACACGGTCCAGTAATTGAAGGTAAATTAGGACTCGTAAAAGACCAATTCGGAACAATAAGGGACCATTCCATTATAAAATCTAAAAATGGAGCAGCATATATTCCAGTCACATCTAATTTTGGATTTAAAACACCAGAAGATTCTGAAGAAAATTTATCATATTGTACTTGGGGTTGGTTTGAAGACTATATATTGAATAGTTTTTTCGCATTTACTTCGAAGTCTGGGAACGAAGAATTCAAGACAAGGTTTTTTAGCACGGATGATAAAGAATTTGATGCGGAAGGAAATGTTGTTAGAAATGAATCAACAAAATGTAAGTCAAATAAAAATTTGTTTTCATTGGGATTACAATCTATAATTCTACCAGGTAAATTTAAACAATTTAAACCAAATACTGGAGATATAGTATCGGACAATCCGGAAGACCTTGTAGAGCGAAAGAATCCATTTGAAACAATATATGGAGGGTTAGTAGATGCAATTACAGAACAGACCAAGCGTCTATTTACAAATAATAACACAGAAGTTAGAGAAAAAGCAATAGTTAGAATTATAGAACACTTTGCTACAAACTTTGAATCATTTGAAGACCAAGGGAAGCAACAAGGAAACATACGAAATATGGTGTTTGAAGCAAATTATTTAATAGATTCATTTACCGATGCAATAAACATTGACCACGCATTAATGAACTTTTGGCAAAAAGTTTCAAATGATTATGGTGGATTTTGGAGATTTGGAATAGTTGAAGATGATAATTCTGATGGTAGAATTAAAATAAAGGATTTAAACATTGGTGAGATGGATGATAGTAAAGTTTTGGAAAAATTATCAACAAGGGATGAGTATAAAGATTGGAACAGCGAGAAACCAGACCCAGGTAAAATATTTAAATTTCCATTGTATGAAAAAAATTCATTCATACAAGACTTCTCATTAGAAACCGCATATGATAGTGAAATGGCTACAATGGCAGTATTCGGTAGTAACGCAGATATGCAAGCGACTCGTGGTGATATGGGACAAGGGTATGTGGAATTAGCAGTAAGAGCTCTTTCATTGATTCAAAATAAAACTTTGAAGGGTAAGACCAAATCGGAACAAGAAACTCAAGATTTCTATGATGGTATTTTAAAAAATCTACAAGTTCCAGTTAACAGTAATATTTTTCAACAAGGAGGTTCATCTACACACAACAATAATTTGGTAAAACAGAGTTCTAAGAACGGTATCATTTTTAAATTGATAGATGAAATACAAAAAAACTTAGAACAGATAATGGAGGATATAAATGAGGTTAACTCAAAACCAGCATATACAGAATCGGAAATAAGAAGAGGATACTTTTGGTTTGACATTACGGATACAATAACTCAAATATATTCAAGTACAACGGGACAAATTTTAAATGAATTTAAACGAACAATGTTATACTTGATTAACAAGTCTGCGGATAAAGATGACGCATCAAATTACAATGTAGTGTTACCGGCAGTTCCACTACAATTAGGTTTAACGATACAGGGAATTGGTGGTATAAAAATAGGGGACTTGTTTTATGTTGATTACTTACCACAAATGTATAAAGAATTTTGTCATTGGATGATTGTTGGTGTTGAGCACGAAATCAGTACAACAGGTTGGACTACTAAATTGGATTCAAGAATGATTGTGGATATTCCAAAATTGGTTGAAAAGTATAAAGAAGACTTAACTAAAACAGAATTTAAACCATTCACGGTTCCACCAGGAGAACAACTTAGAGATGAAATACAGCGTCTTAAACGTAAGAATAGAAAAGACATCAAAGATGCTAATCCGGATGAAATTCCAGACTATCTGAATGAGGATACTGTAGCAGGAAGAATGTATTCAACCCGTCCGGGTCGTTTCAGATAAATAAATCATTTTTTCGCATAAATAAATACTATTTATAATAAAGGTTATAATGATTATAGTAAATACAGATACACTATTCAATCAACTCAAACAACACATACAAACGAAACCATTTGTATTATTACAAATCTATTCTGATGTCAAAGCACATCCACAAGAAAATCGTGTTAGTTGTTATTATGTTGATTTTCAAGACGAACAATATATTGTTCCGATTCACCATACCGAAAAATACCAAGACGAGATACAAATGATTGAAACCAATCAAACTATATTTGTTCAAGATTTAAAGCAATATCATCACAACACATTAGTGTTCGGTAAAGATATTCGTGATATGAATTGGTCTTATTACTTACAACACAACATTCCGTTCAACACCGAAGAGTTTTTAACAAACTCACACCAACATTATTATCGTTTACATTACGATAAACCAAATGTGAATGATTTGATTCCATTGGTAAAACATATTCAATACTTCAAACCCATAGCGGAAAAACTATTTCAATCCTATGAACAACACGACCAAACCTTATTGACAAACTTATATCAAATAGAACGAAACGGACTAAAGACTTATGAAAAAATCATTTATTCAGAATACAATCCATACACTTCAACCGGAAGACCAAGTAATCGTTTCGGTGGTATGAACTTCGCAGCATTAAATAAATCAGACGGGAGTAGAAAACAATTTATTAGTCGGTTCAACAACGGAGTTCTGGTTGAAATGGACTTTGATGCCTATCACTTACGACTAATTGGAGAAATAATAGGATATCAATTCCCACCAGGTTCAGTCCACGAACATATGGGAAAACTATATGGATTACCTTATGACGAAGCAAAAGCTCTATCATTTAAGTATTTATATGGAGGTATCACAGATGAAGTATCGGATAACCCATTTTTCTCAAAAGTAAACGATTATATTAAATTACTTTGGCAAGACTATAAAACTAACAATTTTGTAGAATCTTATATTTATAGTAGAAGAATACATAGGAAAAATCTACAAGATATGAATCCGAATAAGTTGTTTAATTATATGATTCAATTGATGGAAACGGAAAACAATATCAAGATTTTAAATGAATTACAACCTAAATTACAAGAATACAATAGTGAGTTAGTGTTGTATAATTATGACGCTTTTTTGTTTGACTTTGATACAAAAGACGGATTAGATTTTTTAAATATGGTAAAAGAAACAATTGAGAGTGGTGGAACATATCCAGTTAAAATTAGTAAAGGGGTAAACTATCACGATATGCAAGACATAACGGAGAAATTCAAATGAGCAAAGATTTAAAAGAGTTATCAAAAATTAAAACTCGTTATAGTAAGTTGAATGAATGGAACGATAATTCATTCAGTAAACTATCAAAGAGGTGGTCTAAGAATGTAAACGATACAAGAGACGGACTAACGGAATTAGAAAGAAAAGAAGGTATCGCACACCCAACAAATCAAAAGTATGATTTTAAAAAACCTACTGTGATTAATATGGATAGAAGTAAAATAGAAACACTCATCAAAACTGGTAGATTAGAAACAAACGGACTAACAATCATTTATGAAAAATAATTGGAATAAAATACTCAATGAGTTAAGTTATAGAGTTTCAACGGGAATTCCAGACCTAACTAACGAACAACACTTAATCAAATTATGGGACATTTTAAAAGAACATAGTTGGTCAGTTGATGCTCGTGTAGAATTATTAAAGAATTTAAATGAATTAGAGTTCAAAGACAAAGCCGCACTACAAAAATACGCATCCAAACACAAAATAAAACCAGACACTAAAGTTAATGTTGGTGGTCAAGAAACAACCGCAGGTGAGGAACTACCAGATTTAAAAAAGAAGAAAGATGATGAACAGGGTGAAGAACAAACAGATACATTATCAGACGAGAAACGAAAAGAATTAACTCAAAAAGATATAGAATTAGTAGAAACTCAACTTTTCTTATTTGAAGGAGACCCACAAGACGCAGGTGGATTAGGAACACCACAATCAAGAACTGGTGAGTGTGTAACTACATACGCGGGTAGAAAAATAAAAGAATTAATGCCACCTAAAACATATGAAGAAGCACGAGAAATAGTAAAAAAAGAATTATTAGAACAAGCAAATAAGAAAATACCAAAATTAGGTGATGATGGTAAACCAGTTTTGGATAAAAAAGGTAAACCAGTTATGAAGAAATCTCTTCTGACAAAAGAGTGGGTAAACTCAGGTTTACAATGTTTAGATTGGATTGAAGAAAATATTGGACTTGATGAAGTTGAAGATTTTGCTTGGGATACACCAGAAGGAAATGATTTAGTAGGTGCAAAAGGACACGGAACATCAGCGGATATGTTTGTAAAAACAAAAGATGGAAAAGTAATTGGTATTTCTCTTAAAAAAGATTTCAAAGTATTTGTTTACAATGGTGGATATGATAAAAATATTAAACAATTCGCCAAAGATACTGGAATTGACCTACCAGAAAATACTCAAAAAGAGTGGTATGATAAAAATAAAGATAAAATATTTGGTGATAGGGTTAGTAAATTCAATGACCCAGAAGTAAAGAAAAAAGTATGTGCTAATTTTGAGAGAGCTAAAAAGGGTGGAGATGATTATTCAGCAGTCTTTGGTTCAAGAACAAAAGAAAATCAAAAAAGATTAACCACAATAGCAAAATTATCTGGTAAGAAAAATATTAAAGATGTTTCTTGTGATGATATGTATAAAAATGTTATCAATCGTAAGTCACACAATACTGATTCAAAAACAATCGTAACTTCATTTGCACAATATGATAAAGATATAGAAAAAGGAACTGACAATCTTTATAGTAATATGAGAAGTATGGATGTTAAACTTAGAGATAACTTGTTCGATATGTTACAAGAACCAGAAAACTCTAAGAAATTCAAAGAAAAAGTTTCAAAAGAAACTCATATTGATGATATATTATTTGGAACTGAAGAAGGAAAAATAGATAGACTTGAAGTTATTTATGGTGAACCACCAAAAGGTGAGTCTATGAAGAAAAATGCATTGACTCAAATGTTCGGTATTTCTGATGACTACAAAGCGTATGAAAATGAAAAAGACCCAGATAAAAAGAAAGCATTAAAGAAAAAGATACAAGAAAAAATTAATGAAAATATGGTTATTACCAAAGATAGAGGAAAACCAGTTATAGGTGTTAAGATTAAAAACCCAACACCACCACCAGAACAATCCGTTTCACCTTTGTTTACATTGGGTGTTAGAGCGAAAGGTATTATCGCATCACCCGCTTTGGAAATGGGTCAAAGTTTGTTTGGTGGTTTAGCATTTAAGAACGGAAATGTAGATATAAATACTTGGCCAGACACCGACAAGAAAAAATATATTGATGGTGAAGCAGGTTCGATATTAGATGATATTGATTCTGAACAAATAGACATAAATAACAAAAAACAGGTAGCAGTTTATCTAAATGAATTAAAAAGACTTGAAGCATTACAGAGAGATTCTAAATCTAAGTCAAAAAAATTACGAACAGCAATAGAAAGATTAAAACAATACTTGGGTGAAGTGTAATGAGAACTCAATTACTATGCACCTTTACTCACAAATCAAAGTTAAACGAAATCGTTGACATTATAGTTTCGTGTAATGATATTTTGTATGATAAGATTTATGTCTTTGAAAACCAAGACGAAGAAGGTCAATTGATTTGCACTTACAATGTTGAATTTATTGAAAACTATGAAGAAAATATCATCGATACAATCTCACTACATAGAAAAAAACAATCCAATACATTGTATACAATCAATGCATTGAATGAAGTTATCAGGGAAAAGAACAACGGAGTTCTGGATAAATCATTTATGGTGGATTGGAATGAATTTAAAAATACATTGTTATTAACCAATGAAACCGGACTAACAAAAATATCTACCAAAATACATCAAATCATAGATGTTATTTCTTGGGCACAAAAAAAATAAAAAAATAAATAAAAAGCTTGACTTTTACAAATAGTATACATATATTAAGGTGTAAGTTATTTGACAATTAGGTAGTAAATTCATCACGGAAATCTTATCGTGTCCAGGAAGGGCGATGTTAACGGCGGTAAGACAGGTGGTTAGGTAAACAAACAAACAGAATCACTTTGGAAACATTGTGTGGTTTGTTCAGATATGCCGGGAGCACAAACATCAGATTAGATACTGGTCTTGGAAACTTGACTTGGAGTCTGGTGGCGAAAAACAATAGTCTGGGTATCAAGGGGTGATGAGAAAAGACGCTCATACGGATGCTACTCTTCGGAGTGTGGCCGTGAGATGTTTACTACCTTTGTTAAACTTCTAAGAAAATTTAAAAAAAATAAAAAAAAATCTCATTTTGGGATTTTTACTTTATATATATATGTATATAACAATTACTTGATTGGTCTCAAGTAATTAGTTCTTTGACAATTTGGAATTTGGAAAAGTAGAAGCTTCGACGGAAGATTCTACGGGATTGGCAGAATAATGGGTAGACATTTGAAGCCCATATCGCAATCTAAGACAAAGTCGTGGTGACTTGATGAATTGGTAAATATTCTAATCATCTATATCGACAGATATTGTCTAATGTATTTCCGTAAAAAACATAAGATGATTCTTATGACTCTATTGTAGGTAAGGGTAAAACTGAAATCCTACTAAATGGCTGAAAAATCTACACTTGGAGAGATAAAGCATTTATATAGAAATTGTATTCACATCAATGAGGAATAACCACCTTGAGATGAACTATCGTAACTGATAGATATAAAGTTTAGAGTTAAAAAAATCCAAGACGGAAATTGTGAGTAATCATTAATCTCACATCCCCTATAAAATTCCAAACATTTAAAGCCCCAACGATTTTTAGTTTCCACCTTTTATACAAACTTTAAAAACAATGGGGCTTTTTTTTATAAAAAAACAAAAAAAAAGTATGTTTTTACGAAGTTCGTTGATATATATTATTGTATCAAGGTTACTTGATTAACAAATGACAAATGAAAAATAACAAATAGGAGAGTAAAATGGACTTAAATGCAATTCGCAAACGTCTCGGTCAATTACAGACCACAAACAACCGCACATCAAGTTTATGGAAACCACAACCAGGTAAAACCCAAATTCGTATCGTGCCTTACGCATTCAATAAAGATAATCCTTTCATTGAATTATTCTTTCACTACAATCTGAACAATCGTTCTTATTTATCACCAATCAGTTTTGGTCGTCCAGACCCAATTGAAGAGTTTGCTCAAAAACTCAAAGCAAGTGGTAACAAAGAAGATTATCAATTGTCTAAGAAATTGGAAGCAAAGATGAGAACCTTTGCACCAGTTATCGTTAGAGGTGAAGAATCACAAGGTGTGAAACTTTGGGGATTTGGTAAAACGGTTTACCAAGAACTACTATCAATCATAGCTGACCCAGATTATGGTGACATAACTGACCCAGTAAATGGTCGTGATGTATCGGTTGAGTTTATCTCAGCAGAGGAAAGTGGTGCAAGTTTCCCTAAAACAAACATTAGAGTGAAACCTAATCAAACACCAATTTCTGATGAACCATCAGTCTTAGAGGCAGTTAAAACTTCTCAAAAAGACATTACTGAAATTTATCAAGAGCAGTCTTACGATGACTTAACCAATGTTTTAAATGAGTGGTTAAATCCAAGTGAAGATTCAACAGAGGAAGAAGTGAAACAAGCAACAACTTCAACTTCCGACTTACAAACTTCTAAAGTGAAAGACACTTCAGAAGCTTTTGATGAATTATTCAATTCATAAATAATAACACAATATGGGGGTTGAGTTATCAATCCCCATTCAAACACGGAGTATTAGAATGTCAGTAAATGATGTATTGGCTAAAACATTAGCCGACTCTTTGAATAAAAAATTCAAAGACACAAACAAAGTAGCATACTTCTTAGACGGAAGTGATACTACACCAACAGATATTAGAGAATTTATCTCAACAGGTAGTTCTACATTAGATTTGGCTATATCAAATAGACCAGACGGAGGTATCGCAGTTGGAAGAATTACAGAAATCAATGGTTTAGAATCAAGTGGTAAATCACTACTTGGTGCACACATCTTAGCAGAAACTCAAAAGAAAGACGGAGTAGCAGTTTATATAGATACTGAAACATCAGTCAGTCAAGAGTTTATGGAAGTCATTGGTTTAGATTTAAATAAGATGTTATATTTACATTTAGAAACCGTAGAAGAAATCTTTGAAGCAATTGAAGAAATCGTAACACAAGTCAGGTCATCTGATAAAGATAGGTGTGTAACGATATTAGTTGATTCATTGGCAGCCGCTTCAACAAAAGTTGAAATGGAAGCCGACTACGACAAAGATGGTTGGGCAACTTCAAAGGCAATCATTATATCAAAAGCTATGAGAAAAATCACTCAGATGATTGGAAAACACAACGTAGCATTGGTATTCACTAATCAATTAAGACAAAAACTCGGAGTAATGTTCGGAGACCCTTGGACAACAAGTGGTGGAAAAGCATTACCTTTCCACGCATCAACACGAATCAGACTAAAGAATATGGGTCAAATTAAAGACACAGCAAAAAATGTTCTTGGTATGAAGTGTAGAGCACAGATTGTCAAGAATAGATTAGGACCACCTTTGAGACACGCAGACTATGATATGTATTTTGATAGAGGAATTGATAACTATGGTGGTTGGCTAACCGTAATGAAAGAGCATAAACTTGTTAAGTCAGGTGGTGCTTGGTATACATTAGTGGACCAGAACGGAGATGAACATAAGTTTATGTCAAAAGATTGGGAAGAGTTAATTACCAAAAATGACGAACTAAGAGAATATGTTTACGAACTCATTTGTGATAAAGTTATATTAAAATACAAAGAAAAACTTGGTATTGATGATGTAGAGTTTACAGATGAGGTCCTTGGTGATTAATAAAAGGCACCTATCGATTCTGAATCAAATAAAAGAATCTGGCGGCGAAATAGATAGTGGAAAACCTAATGACTCGGTTATGTTGATTGACGGCATGAACTTATTCATACGAGTATTTTCAGCCATACCGACTACTAACGAGGACGGAGTTCACGTTGGTGGAATAGTTGGTTTTTTAAGGTCATTAGCTTTCAATATTAATATGATTAGACCTACCCGAATAATCGTTGTGTTTGACGGTAAAGGTGGGTCTAACCGCCGTAGAAAGATATTCCCACAATATAAAATGGGACGAAAGATGTCGTATCGTTTGAATAGAGCAAATAATTATTTGACTCGTAACGAAGAACAACAGATGATGATACGACAACTCAATCGTGTTGTGGAATATTTAGAGTGCTTACCAGTATCTATTATGAATATGGAAAACATAGAAGCAGATGATGTGATTGGTTATTTATCTAAGCACATTTACAAGAACAACAAAACCACAATAGTTTCAACCGATAAAGACTTCCTACAATTAGTTGACAAAACCACAAATGTATATTCACCTACTAAGAAAAAGATGTATGATGAGGACAAAGTATTTGAAGAATACGGAATACACCCGAGCAACTTTCTACTATTTAGAATGTTTGACGGAGATAAATCAGATGGAATACCAGGGGTAAATGGTATAGGAAAGAAAACCTTAATAAAGTTATTTCCATTTATGGGAACAGAAGACAAATATACATTGGATGACATATACAGAAGTGCAGAAACGCAGAAAGTTCCATTGTGTGAAAAGATATTACAATCAAAAGATTTATTAGATATGAATAAAAGACTTATGGATTTAGAAGACGGAATCATAACAGGACAAACTAAATTAAAAGTAAAAGAAATAGTAGAAAGACCAATCCAACGAGTAATCAAACATAGATTTCAAAAGATGTTCTTGGAAGATAAATTATATCAGGCATTACCTAATCTAAATAGTTGGTTGGCAACCACATTTAACAAATTAAATTTTATGGCAGAGGAAACACATAAATGAAAAGACAATTAATACACGGAGATAGTGTTAAAGAACTTAAAAAATTTGATGATAATTCAATAGATTTATTATGCACAGACCCTCCATATGGTTATGGATTTATGGGTAGAGATTGGGATAAAGTTCTTCCAGACATAAAAATATTTGAAGAGTGTTTCAGAGTATTGAAACCAGGTTCAATGGCATTCGTTATGTCTGCACCAAGAAGTGATGTTCAGTATCGTATGGCAGAAATGTTAGAAAAGGTTGGATTTAGAATTGACTACACACCAATCTATTGGACATACGCAAGTGGGTTTCCAAAAGCAATGAACATATCAAAGATGATTGATAAACAAAAAGGTGTTAAAGGTAAGGTTGTTGGTAAAAGAAAAGTAACTTCATCTGATATTGGTCAATCAAGTGGTTGGAATAAACTTGATACTGATAGAGGTGATTACGAATATACAAAACCAGCAACAGACGAAGCAAAAGAACTTGACGGAAGTTATGCAGGATTTCAACCAAAACCAGCAGTTGAAGTAGTGATTGTCGCAATGAAACCATTGGATAAAAAAGGTTATTTAGAACAAGCACAAGATAATGGAAAAGGTGTAACTTGGTTTAATGATTGTAGAATACCATTTGAAGAATCAGATACACCACAAGGTGGTTATGGTGCTATGGATATTGGTATTGGAAAACCAGGTGAAACACAAGATTATAGAAAAAAGAAAAAGATTACAATGCCAGACCTACGAGATGTTGGTAAAAAATCCAAAGAAGCAATCGGTATTGATAAGTTATCTTATGGACAAGTAGAAAATGCAGAACGATTAGAGTATGAACAAAATACAGACGGAAGATTTCCAGCAAATCTATTAGTTAGTGATAACATTATTGATGACGGAAAAATCAGAACAGCAAAACCACACGGAGGTGATGGAAAACCATTAGACACGAGAGATATGGGTTGGGGTTTTAAAAGAATGGCATCATCAATATCAGATAGTGGTGGTTATTCAAGATATTATAGTTTAGACGCTTGGTTTGAAAAGAACCTTAAATCATTACCAGAACCAGTTCAACAAACATTTCCATTTATGATTGTTCCAAAAGCAAGTCGTAGTGAAAAAGATAATGGTTTAGAATTTATGGAAGAAAAGAAATCAGGAGCATATGTTGGTCGTGGTGGTTCACAAGAAGACCCAAACGGAATGTTCAAAGATAGAGAAACTAAAAGTCGTAACATACACCCGACGGTAAAACCCTTGACCCTAATGAATTATTTAGTAGTGTTGGGTAGTAGAAAAGGTGATGTAGTATTGGAACCATTTGCCGGAAGTGGAACAACTGCACTCGCTTGTGTAGGACAAGAAAGAGATTATATCGCAATAGAACGAGAAGAAGAATACTACGAGATAGCAAAAGCTCGTTTAGAAAAAGTAGAAGAACCATTAAAACTATGGGAAAAATTTAGTGGGTAGAAAGCGTAAATATCATACTGATAAAGAAAGACGAGAAGCACAAAGAAAGTGGCAAATGGACCATTATTTACGCAATAAAGAAACGATTAAAGAAAAGGCACGACAAAAATATCGTCAAAAGAAAAAAAATGAGTTATATGAAAAAAAAGCTTCATCTTTGTATAATGAACTTGATATTTAATATTATAAGGTTATGAGCAAAAACGAATCACTAATACAATACGGAACATCTTTCCAGTCAAAAATTATCACATCATTGTTGGTAAACAATAAGTTTATCAAAACCGTGTATGATATTTTAGAAGTTAGTTACTTTGATAGTGACGCCAACAAATTCTTAATCACAGAAACAAGAAAGTATTTTGACAAATACAAAACACCACCAACTATGGAAGCATTGAAAGTCGTAATAGACGACTTAGAAAATGATGTAATGAAAACAGCAGTTGTGGATAGTTTAAGAAACGCTTGGAACTTCAGAGAATCACCAGACTTAGAATTCGTCCAAGAAAAAACATTAGAGTTTTGTAAGAATCAAGTTATCAAGAGTGCAATTATGCAATCAGTAGAGTTATTGGATACACAAAAGTATGATGAAATTAAAGGTGTGATTGACAACGCAATGAAAGCCGGAGTAGAAAGAGATATTGGACACGAATACATTACAGGTTTTGAAGAACGAATGAATCAACAAGCAAGACAAACCATCGCAACTAAATGGGATAGTGTTAATGATTTAATGGACGGAGGTTTAGCAGGTGGTGAACTTGGAGTAGTGGTGGCACCAGCCGGTATTGGTAAATCTTGGACACTACAAGCAATCGGAGCAGACGCAGTTCGTCAAGGTAAAACCGTAATACATTATACATTAGAGTTAAATGCAGAATATGTTGGTTTAAGATATGATACCATTGTATCAGGACAACCAACAGGTAATTTACAATATTATAAAGAAGAAGTATTAAAGAAAATTAATCAGTTAAAGGGTAATCTGATTATCAAATATTATCCTACGAGAAGTGCAAGTGTCGCAACATTGACTGCACACTTACAACAATGTGAATTACAAGGTATAAAACCAGATATGGTATTGGTTGACTACGCAGATATTATGAAGTCTACGGTCAACTTCAAGGAAAAAAGACACTCTATTGGACACGTTTACGAGGAGTTGAGAGGTATGGCAGGGGAATTTGACATACCGATATGGACAGCTTCACAGGCAAATCGTTCATCATTAGAGGAAGATGTGATTGACGCATCAAAAGTTTCAGAAGATTATAGTAAAGTGATGACAGCTGATTTTATTATGAGTATGTCAAGAAAAGTAGAAGACAAAATAGCAAACACAGGTAGATTCCACGTTATTAAGAATAGATTTGGACCAGACGGATTAACCTTTCCGGCAACCATTAATACCAACACAGGTTATATACAAATATACGAAGCAAACACCCAAGAGGGTAAACAAACTCAAGGGAAAATGGACAATGCAGAAGAGTATATGAGGAAAACCTTGGCACAAAAAAAGAAAGATTTTGACTCTGAAGGGTTTGAATAAAACTTCAAAGAAAATCTTTCTAAAACTTCAAAGAATTTAAAATAATGTCGTATTAAACGAATATATATTATAGTTATATCTGACGGAAAAAAATAAAGAAAATAAAGGACAAAAAATGTTTAAGTTATCAGAGAATTTTATCAGTAAATACAAACGCAAGAAAGCACCATTTGGGTTCAATGGTCTTGGAGAATTAGTCTATATGAGAACCTATTCAAGAATTAAAGAAGATGGAAAGAACGAAAGATGGTGGGAAACCGTTCAAAGAGTAGTTGAGGGAACTTATACTATGCAAATGAACCATATTGAATCACATCAA
>Ga0208666_1000763_pt1 | contig 14721 bp, 18 predicted proteins | sample 5B_taG_FD_184078 | JGI IMG/M metagenome (GOLD analysis project Ga0208666, IMG submission 184078) | Marine viral communities from the Subarctic Pacific Ocean - 5B_ETSP_OMZ_AT15132_CsCl metaG (SPAdes) (version 2) | ecosystem: Environmental > Aquatic > Marine > Oceanic | place: Pacific Ocean...
TTTTCATAACACTTATATACATTGGTTAATTGCTTCTGGGGGTATAACATTAATTGCTCTCTGGTTTTTCCCCCCAGGAGTTAAGTTCATTCGACCCCCATGACTACACATCTAATCTTTTTAAATTTTCTTTTAATATAAGTTTTTTAATAATTCTTCTCTCCTCCTTAGTACTACATTCTCGATACCTCTTATATAAATCTCGATACCGGATCCAAGATAATTGTAATTTAGTAAAATGTATTTTACCATTATCAACCATTCTCATGTACTCACCTCTAACAAAGTCAGGATCCATATCAGCACCCCAACATACATCCTGAAAGTCATTGCTATTACTAACAAACCATTTATGAGAATCATGCTTATGGTACGTTTCTTTTTTAAATCCTGATGGGTTAACTGCATCCTCTAACGCCTGCACCAGTATTGCTTGAAATAATCTTTGTTCTGCAAAAGCTTTCGGTTTTACAATTTCTAAGCTCAATTTAATGCCCAAAAATTTTAGTAAGTTCGGAGCACAGTTCATAGGCTTTCCTTTTATCTATAGGATCATTCTTACGCTTACGGCCTCTACTTCTTGGTGGAGTTCTAATATACACATCAATATACAAATCCCACATTCTTTGTAGGTAGAACATCTTGTCCTCACCAGACATGATTTCCATCATAATTATTGATTGTTTTAGTAGTCTAGGTACCTTTTGCATTTGCATAACCACGATGCGGGAAAAGATATGGATGTAGTAATGACACCGTGGCTAAGCATTTTTAACAACCAGGCTTATGCCTTTAGCTTTCGCTGCAGCTTTACGTCCTGATCGCCATCGATCCTCGATTTTCTCAAGGAAAGAAAGACTGAAATTTCCTAAACCAAAGTCATTTCCACAATACAATTGAAACATCAAACTAGTTAACTCATCATAAGTTTTTTTATTTGGACACACCATCACTAGCTTGTCCAACGCCTGGTTTAATGCTTCTTCGCTACTCTTTTTAATAGCTTTACCCACAAAATAATCCTTTTAATTAAAGTTAAATTGAGTGTTAATTGTTCTATGAAAATAAAGTGTTTTGAAAGCCCCACTTATTTCATTTAGGCTTAGGAATACTATTTAATTAATAACTCTTTAAATTTTGATTGCAAGTAAAAAAAAGGCCCACTCTCGCGGGCCCTTTCCCAACACCAACCGATGCACATCTAAGTGTCTATCACTTACTTCAAGAGTTTCTTTCCTTGGTTCAGCAAATTCTCTTTCATTTTAACTTCAGCAACACCTTCTTTTTTAGCTATCTTTTTTATAGAATCGCTAACCATTTTTTTAATCATGTTGCCTGGGTTTCTAAGGCCATTCTCCCCCATAGCCCTAATAATTGTGTATGATTCGATATCAACAGCAATTGATTTCCATTTGTTTACGTCCATTGTTTCTCCTATTTCTCTTGATACTCTTTAGATTTATAAAACTCAACTAAATTAATTTTATTTTTTTGAGTTAAACCTGCGTTATATATTCTCTCAATGATTGCTATATAATCTGAGGTAGAAGTACCTGTTAAGAACCATGATGATTTACTCTTACAAGCAGTTTTAAATCTTCTATGATCAAACTTAGGATGCTTGTCAGCTACAATATATGACACTACCATAGAACGTTTAAATCTTTTGTTCTTAGTAGACTCCATACCATAAAAGTATTTTTTAAGTTGCATCAATTGAGATCCAATACGATCTGCATGTTCAATACCTCCCGCAGGAATTACAAATCGTCCTGTTTTAAAATCATTACTGATTCTTGCCCACAGTGAAGTTTGTTTTAATAAAAGGACCACCATCTCTGCAACATTAATTCCATACTGTTGCATTTTGTTTCTACATATTCTGTAGTCCATTTTATTTCTTGCACAGTGCTGATCTAAATAGTTTTCCATGGACCAGTTCTTACGACCTGTGTTTAGTCTTGCTACATCTAATGGATCATCAGAGTCCATAATAATATATGGAATCTTAAGATCTAATTGTTTCCTAGCTTCCAAAGTGTGTTGCCCATCAATGACTTCCATATTTTTATTTACACGAATTGGATCGTATAAATCTTTTTCTTCAATCAACTTCTTAAGTTGTTGCACGTGTGCTTCATCTACAGGTCTGTTACCTCTAGTCTTTTTGAATTTACTATAATTAGTAGTTTCAAAAAATTTATTATGTATTGGTTTGTTCATATCTTTTCCTCCTTGGTTAATAGAACATTAAATATCCCAGTGATGCAAAAATAAATAATAAAACTTTTGCAGGGATAATGGTTAGTAATGCAATAAACATCATACTAAATATCAGGTCTTTCATCGGCTCCCCTCTGTTGATCTTGTATAAGTTTATTAGCAATAGTTTCGTTGATAGGATAAATAGGCATGTCTTCAAAGTTCATTGAACACTGTTGCAATTTTTTCATCGTATCTTGGTACTCATCATCTTGATATTCCAACGGTTGGCCATCAATTGTAGTTTTCGGTAGCCGTGATAAAATATTATTTACTTTTTCACTCCAGAGCAAAAACACCGATGAGTCACACTTTGTTATTGTTGCCATAAGGCCTCCTCTTTGTTACACTTGTTAATGTATCTTTATATAAACATTTTAATGGGATATGCAAGTAAATAATAAGGTAGGATAATATAGGATATTATGACAAAATTTATACTAGTTATGTACATGTGCAGTATGATAACCAATGATTGCCCTAGTCATCATATACCTGGTTTTACATTTACCTCACATTATGATTGCGTACAAAATGGCTATAAAGTAGCTTTTAATACCTTTAGAGCATTAGAGGAACTTCAAGATTTTGATAGAGAATACGTAGAAAATAACAAAATTGTAGTCAAATTTGAGTGCAGACAAATAGAAGTTCCCAAACCAGTAATACCTAAACCTAAACCAAAAGTGACTACATAGTTGCAATCATGTCACAAATTGATATATAATACCTTATGAAGCACTATCGTATCCAAGTAAAATACAAAAATGTGTATCTTGATGAGATCGTTAGCGCTGATGATGATAAGACCGCTCTTGAATGTTTTGTAAAGAAGGTTGATTCAGGAGAAGTAAAAGAGAATGAAGGTGCTGGGTTCGAAAATCCTAACTTTTTATTCTTAACCTTCGAAGAGGTAAACCGAGATGGCCCTACAAAAGTTAATATCGGAGAAGCTTCAGTTGGAGTCAAAGTGGGCAACGCAAGCGTTGGAACAGGGTAGAGTTACTCCAGACATGAAGTGGATTGATATTGAAATCAAAGATCTAAGAAAAAAGATCAATGATCAAAGTGTTGAAGACGCACAAAAAGGTCTTTTTGATATAGCTAGCTAGTCTAGCTTAAAAAAATTAAATTTTTCCCTAAGGATACTGCGCTCTAAATTATTCTTTAGCCTCGCCCCAAGATTTTCCTAGTGCAATATCTACCTTAGAAGGTACCTTAAGTGTGTCTATTGCATTTTCCATTATATCTTTTACAGCAACAATGTCAGATTCTTCATTTATAGAAAAACAAAGTTCATCATGGATTTGCAATAATGGTTTGTAACCAGCCTTGTAACAATTAATCATCGCTTGTTTTGTTTGGTCAGCAGCAGATCCTTGTATCAATCTGTTTAAAGCTTTGTAAGTGAAAGCCCTCCTGATGTTATTTCCATATATCGCCTTAGCCTCCTCATACTGCATGGCCTTGTTCATTCCGAATGTAGCAGGCTCCCACATGTCAAATCGGCATCTACGACCCCCTATTGTTCGAATAAACCCATATTTAGAGGCAGAGCTAGATACGTCTGTAGCTAATTTTTTAACAAAAGGTACTCTTTCTCCATATTGTCTTAATAAAGCTTCAGCTCTATCTTTTGTAATACCTAATTCCTTACCAAGTTTAGCTTTTCCCATACCATAGAATAGTCCAAGATTAATTGTTTTGGCCTGTGTTCTGGTAATACCTGCCATATCAGCTACGATCTGATGGAAGTCAGCAGATTCATTTTTGTATGCTTCTATGAACTCCGCTGCACCTTCAAAATTATCATTGACCGATGCAGCGTAGTGAGCAACAAGCCTAGGCTCTTGTTGTGAGTAGTCGAAACTACCCCATTGTCTACCTTCTTCAGGTAGGAACAAACTTCTAATTTTATCTCCAAATTCTTTATTACGTGCTGGGATCTGTTGTAGGTTAGGATTAGAATAAGATAGTCTTCCAGATACAGTTCCACCTTGGTCAGATCTTAGTTGATTTATTTCCGAATGTATTCTACCTTTGTGCACATAACGTTGAATGGAATCTATGAATGTTGAATGAAATTTATTTATTTCTCTTGCTTCTCTTATTAGTTGCGCTATCGGGTTATCACAATTTACTAGCCAGTTTTGTGTAAAGCTTGGCTCGTCAGTTTTCGCTGTCCGTGGGTACTCAACACCTATTCGGTCAAACACTTGTGCAACACTTCTTGCTGCCCAGATATCCACATCAAGTGTGGTCTGAGATTTTATACTTGATAAAACCTCAGACTCTTTTTGTTTGAATTCTTTTTTTAGCAGAGAGGCCTTCTCTTCGTCAACTCTTATTCCTCTACGCCTCGTATCTATTAAAATAGGCAATAATTCCATCTCCATTTCCCAAACATCATGTAGGGACTGCTTAGATAGCTCTGTTTTAAGCACTTGCCATAAACGTAAGGTTAGGCCTGCATCTTGCTCAGCATAGAAGCCTACGTAGCCCGCAGGCAGCCTCCACATGTCTGCTTTTGCGTCAATTCCCCATTCTTTGGCTTTTTCATTCAAAAACGTCTCATTTTTAATTTCACCTAAATAATCTTTAGCACAGGCATTTAAACTAAAACTAAATCTGTTTTCATTGATCAGTGCAGCAGCAATCATCGTGTCAACTATCTTACCCCTGATCTCAAATCCATTTACTAGCAACCAACCAACATCATAACTTGCATTGTGAAATATTTTAGTTGCATCTGTTTTTAAAACATCTTGCATCCATGCGCAGGTTATCGACAGATCCATATTCCCACCAGCATCATGAGCGATAGGGAAGTACCATTGTTGTCCAAGTGCAGCAACTGCAAAACCTACGATGTGTCCATCAAAGGTTGCCCATCCTGGTCCTTTAGTTTTAATGTTTGGATCTTTAGTCTCCAGGTCAATTGCAATCTCTGTTGCTTTAGATAAGTCTGGGTACTCTGCTGGAGCTATCCAATCACTGTCATTGTATATAAAATTTAATTGATGAGTCATTGTTTCTTTCTACTTAAAGCAGTATCGTCAATTGATACTATTTTTTTAAATGGAATACGCATCTCAAATAGTGCACAGTCAGCGCAATAGTATGTATGTTTATGTACTATTACTGCAACTACTTCATCACAATGTTCACACATAATTAATTTATTTTTCTTTTTTGCCATCTTTTAAATGTTCTATTTCTAAATCACAATAATGTTTTATTTTTTCTAAATCTTCTATTTGCTTTCCCTTAAATAAATATCTACAAACATATTTTATAACGTTTGCTTGAAATGGGTTTAAACCATTTTTTCTAATAAATGTCCAAGGTTGAATTAAAAAGTGTTGGTAGTGAGATCCTCCAATTTGTCTATCTTGTGGAAATGCTTCATCGAACATACTTTTATCTGACATAGTTAGCCTCATATTGTTTGTAATACTTTCCTAATGGAAAGTTATATTGATGGTAAGTGCCCAACAAATGGAGAGTGCTTTTAGATCTGGTGGCACCTGTATACCAAACTCTAAGTTCTTTTACTTTATCTGCCAAATTTTTTTTATCAAAGTGTGATGGGAAGTTACATTTGCTCGCCAGGACAACATTATCTGCTTCACCACCTTTTACTTGGTGTATTGTATCAATAATAATTTTTGGTGGCTGACTTAAATCTACACCTTCATTCATAAGTTTTTGAAAATACTGTTTGTCTTTGTCTTTAAATTTTCTCTTAAATACTTGATTCCATGGACCTTTTTCATCACGCATACCACACCTTAAATGTAATTCATCAAATGTAAACACTTGATTTGGGTGTGCAAAACTCCACTTTTTACTGTCCGTTGACCGGTAGCCGTGATCAATGTTTAACAAAAACTCATACATTGTTGTAGCTTCCTCTCTAGTAATACTACCACCATCACAAATTTTTTCCCAATAATTAATCGCTGCAAACTGATTAGGATCAAAAGACTTATTGTTTTTTTGATCTTGATAATACAGGCCAAGATTCCTAGCCTCCTGCTGGAGTTCTTTTTTTACATCGTTAATTCTAGCTAACACCATCCAACTACCATCCATATCCCAAGGTACTTTCTTTAATCCGTTCCAACGATATACATGTCCTTCTTTACCATTAGAATAAAATTCTTTTTGTATACGATTTTCACCCATAGAATTTAACAAACACTTTGAAAAGAAATGTATATTTTTATTTAATCTCACACTCTTTTTTAATACCAAAGACTTACCAGGAAACGTTTGAAATAAATTAACATCAGCACCATTCCATTCATATATTGCTTGGTCATCATCACCTGCAATATAAACTCTCTCCACTGCACCTGCTATCTTAACTACCATATCCCACTGCAGGGGTGTCAGATCTTGAGCTTCATCTACCATTAAAACTTTAAAAGGTATTATAAGTCCATCATTAATAAATTTCTCCACCATATCAGTAAAGTCTAGTCTGTCCGGTGTTCGTTGTCCGCTTTCTAATTCCATTGTTTTGAATTCTTGATAACCTGCAATGATAGATTTAAATTGTTGTAGTCTAACTGTCTTTCTAGTTTGTTGTTTATATAGCCATACAGGATCAACTTTCATGTTTCTTGCCCTGTCATATATTTGAAGCGACCAATTATTATATACCTTTTGATCGTCCCAAGTATCTTTATAGCCTACCTTGACAGTGCCATATTGTGTATGAAACATTAACATATCAGCCTTAGGATCTAGTACGGGAATTTCAGCAAACTGTTGTCTGGCCAAAGAATGTAGTGTTCTAAAATATGAGAAAGCATCCTCATCATAGCCCTTGAACTTTTGTCTAACCCTTGCAACACACTCGTTAACAGCTTTGTTAGTAAATGATACATAACAAATTTCGTCTGGAGAGTAACCCTTCTCCAGGTATCTCTTAACCCTTTTGAGTAAGTTTTCTGTTTTCCCTGTCCCTGGTGGTCCAAATATTTTAATTGTCTTCCCACGCAGCTTTTGCTTTATTAAATTTGACATCTTTATTTTTATGCTCTGTTTGTTGAGGCAGTGCTACAACCCAATGCCTACTACTTATATTTTGAAACTTTTTCTTAGGCAAAGCTTTTCCTTGTTCTAAGAAACTAGTACATTCTTTTTCATTCCAATTATAACCTATTTTTTTCATAAATGATTTAAAGGTTTCTAGCTTAAATCTCATCTCTACTTCGTCCTTCCAAATGTTACCAGAGTCTATTTGATCGAATTCTGTAGTGTCTTCTACATCCTCTAAGAACCTAGTCATTCTAGAATTAAATACATCTTCTCTTTCCTCACCTGCATCAAAACCTTCCATGTCTTGTTTATTAGAAAGTAATTCATCTAACCAATCTCTGTATGGATCTGGATCTCTTTTGGTAGGTTTGAGTGGCCTCCAAACAATATCGTAATTTAATAACTGTTCTCCTAACAACTGCTGTTGGTATAATTGTTTAGTTGAAAGTCTAATTGATTTACCATGTATAGGTAAAATCCAATAAGGTTCTGGATATGAATTAACTTTTAAAAGCTTACCAACCTCAGGCAACACTTCGTTTGCACCAATACCATGTTTACGTCTAAGGCATGTGCTTGATGAACAATGCATTCTAGCAATTGATGTTTTACATTTGTAAGCATACTCTTTGTTTTCAACACCCTTAAATATATTTTCTAATTCTTTTGGATGTAACTCTTCTGAACAAACCTTGTTCATCATCTTACGAGTCCAATCCTGGTACATGACAGGGTCTGGATTAATCTTTTTACCTAACACTGCTACGTTAAACATAGCATCATTACGACCTTCACCTTTTTGAACTTTGTTTTTCATAAAGTTAACTACACAAGGGGGGTAGTCTTTTGTTTCATCATCTTGAAATATTTTTAATTTTTTAAATTCTGCAGGAGTGAGTCTATAATTAGATACAAACTTAAATAAATCTTCTATCTTAACAGAGTTAGCATTATCATCCATAGCAACTCTCGTTGTCATGTGTGCTTTTTGATAAGGTAGGTTTACAAAATTACCTTTTCTCTTTTGATTCCAATCTTCAGGACTTAAATCTACTTCATCCTGTGCAGGATAAATATCTGTAGTAGTATCATTAACACCAAGATCTGATGCAAGCTCAATTAATTTTTTACGCATCGATGCAGCAGGAACTACACCGTCAATAAATAATATTAAATGGAGTCCGTTGGATTTTGATCTGAATGGGACGAGTGGGTATTTCCTTTTCCGTATAACCGATATAACGTCCTTATGCTGTATATTATAACGATCAACATCGATGACCCCCCAACTGCATGTATTATCATCTCGAATGGGAACTGATCCATAGTATTTATCTCCTTTTAAATGTTGCGACCAATGTTCTTTGGTCATGGGTTTTGGCTCTACCCAATGTCTAAATTCTTGTTTCCCATCCCTGTCTCGCTTGTGACCTAGAGGTTCTGAAGCACCAAAATATGTAGAAGAGCCCTGGAAGAGTTCTATAAACTCCTCCAGGGTGTTGTCAAGTAGGGCCATATTAGAATGGTGTTTTTTCTACTTGTTCTTCTTTACCGTGATTAACTCTGACTGCCCCTTTTTTACATGACTCGTAAAATTCAAAGGCTGCTTTGATTGTGTCTTCGCTCTCCACTGTACCAGTATGCTCGATCTCCCAACCATACCAAGAACCTAAATTGTTCTTTTCAAGAACAGTTTTAAGTGAGTACTGTTGAGTAAATGGTGCAGGTCTAAAAAAACCTTTACCATCTTTTTTCTTCTGTCTCAAAGACATCATCATTGAATTCCATTTTTTGGATTTCTTTCTTTGAGTAGATTTCATAGTAATCATAGCTGTAGAAGATTTTTCTTCTTCAACAACCATCACATAGTGAGAAGCTGTCTCTTCTATGTAATTACCATTTTCGAGTCTGTCCTTACCATCGTCACCTCTGGTAGTCTTACTCATGATATCCGAATCAGACGCATATACATTTACAGGAGCAACAGCACCTTTTTCTCTGTCTCTCCATTCGATGTACTCTAATTTATAATAGCAAGGTATAACTGTAATACCTTCAGCGCCATTATAAAGTTCATCTGTTACGGTGTTATATATCATTCCAGGTCTTGCTTCAGGGTTAAACTGACTATCACCTTGCGTTACTTGTGGTGATAACTGTCCTAGAACTTTAAGAAATGGTAATGCTAAACTCTTTGAATCTACATTATCAAATCCTGCATCAGCAAATTGCTCAATGTTTACATTGGCAATCGCACCTGCTTCTTTTTTAATCGATACTTCGTTCGATTGTCCGTCTTTTATCTTCATATTATTACCTATTATTTGTTAGTTATTTTCGTTTTATTTGCGATGTATACACCGAACAAATCAAAAGGTAGTTCTTTTCCACCCTCGACTTGCTCTTTAACAAAAGCCTTTAAAGTCATAGGTTCAACTTTTTCTTTTTTATTATAGTTGAATCCATGATCTTCACAGACCTTTATCAATTCAGAGACTTCGTTGTCTTGTCCTCTGTTGAATGAAGCGGTAACAGTGTTCTTAATAATATCTTCAAACCCCTTACCTCTTAACCAACTGAAGGCCTCCTCAACTCTTGATTCAGGAATTTTTGCTGCATAAAACGGCTTTACTTCTACAGTAGAACCATCACTTAATTTCAACAAAGATACACCTGCTTCCTGCATCATCTCTGGAATTATTCTCTCTTCCATATCTCTAGCTTTTTGCTTAAGAAGAGAAAGACTTTCCTCGTCTTTTTCAATTTGTTTTTTTAATGTGTTGAACTGATTGCACTTATCTGAGATAGACTTAACACTATCTTGGCTAAGATCTATATTAGACATTTTTTCAATATCTAGTTTTTCCATATTTCCTCCTGTTGGGGTTCTTAAATTATTCGTTTGATCTTTGCAAGAAAAAAATATAAAAAGTTTTCAGATGTGGAAATACCCTTATAAGACCCAGCCCTACAAGCATCAAAAAAATGCTTTGTCTCAATCTGCTGAGAAAAAAGAATGGGCATATTTTATGGAAATGGGTACAGGCAAAACTAAAGTAACTATAGATAATATTGCTTTTTTATACTTTCAAAGAAAAATAGATTCTGTTTTAATCATTGCACCTAAATCAGTTTATACAAACTGGGAGTCTGAGATAGAAACCCATATGCCAGATGTTCTTAAATATAAAATTTATAAATGGAATATAGATAAACAAAAAGATTATTTTAAAATGGAAGAATCATCAGATTTAAAAATATTTTTAATTAATGTAGAAGCTCTTTCAACTAAAAGAGGGTATCAAGCTTGTGTAGAATATTTACTTAAAAATAGATTAAATTTTGTAGCACTGGATGAATCAACCACAATAAAAAACCGATCAGCAAAAAGAACAAAAAACATTTTATCACTATCCAAAGTATCCCATATAAAGCGTATACTAACAGGATCCCCAATAACAAAATCTCCATTAGATCTATTTACACAATGTGCTTTCTTAAGTCCAGAATTATTAGGTTTTCAAAGTTATTTAGCTTTTAGAAATAGATATGCTGAGATGACTGATATACCTGTCGGTTCGGGTAGGTATATTTCTATACCTAAATATTACAAAAGATTAGATGAGTTAGAAGAAAAGATGAAGTCTTTTGCTACCAGGATTCGTAAGGATCAATGTTTAGACCTTAAACCTAAGGTAAGATCTAAAAGATATATAGAATTAGAAGGTGATGGTAAAAAAATTTATGAACGATTAAAGCATCATGCTTTAGCTATAGTTGAAGACAGCACTATATCTTTTTCAAACAAATTAACTGAGATAGTTAAACTTCACCAGGTGTGTAATGGGTTTTCTAAAAACGACCAAGGTGAATTAATGCAATTACATAAGTCCAAGTTAAATGCTTTAGATGAAATTTTACAAGAAACAGATGGTAAGGTAATTATTTGGGCTAATTATCTATATAATATACATGAGATAAAAGATTTTTTAATTGATAAATATGGAAAAGAATCTACCGTATGTATTTATGGAGAAATTAGCGTTCAAGATAGAAAAAATGCTGTGGATCGTATACAAAACGATGATAGTTGTAGGTTCCTCGTTGCTAATCCTACTACTGGGGGCTTTGGTCTTACTCTTACCGCTTGTAATACTGTTATCTATTATTCAAACTCATATAACTTAGAAGTTCGAATGCAATCCGAAGATAGAGCTCATAGATTAGGTCAAAAAGGAACTGTTGTTTATATTGATATTGTGGCTAAAGGTACATTAGATGAAGCCATTATGAAATCACTTACAAGTAAAGGACAAATTGCTGCAAAAACTTTAGGGGAAGAAGATCTTAAGAGCTGGTTGCTGTAAGTTTATTGTACTGTTCTACTCTTTCTAAAAACTTATCTCCGTATTCTTTTAAATCTGATTCATTTAATTTAAATTCTTGATATTGAAGATCTCTTGTACAAATAGATATTACACCTTGTTCTATTGGTCCGTAGTTTTTAGTGTGAGCTAAGTAATATGCACCCAGTTGATATTTATAATCCTCAACCCATTCTTCTTTTTTAGGTCTATTAGATTGTTTCCAGTCTACGATGCTAGGTTTTCCGTAAGCAACACAAGATAAATCAGCTGTCCCTGCAAATTTGTTTTCATATTCTAAACTTATTTCGTTACCCCATACTTCATCTATTTTAATATTATCTAAAATAGTTTTAGCCATCATTCTAGGTTTTGTGCCTTCTTCTGTAGCGTTGTAATATCCTTGTCCTGTCAAGTGATACTCAAGTACCTGGTGCATCTCAGTTCCAATTGCTGATGCTTGTTGCATAATTCTATCTGCTTCAGCATCCCCAACTTTCCTACGCCAATTATCTAAAAATCTTTTATCTTTAGTGGCACTTAATATGGTCGTTACGCTTGGCACTTTAATATTATCTACCAAATATTTACGTCCTGTGGTGTCTGAGAATCTGTTATAGTGTTTGTAAGGATACTTTTTCAGTAACTTCATTAGTAGTTAATACTACAAATGGTTGGAAAGTACAGCCATAAATATAGCAAACATACCTGCTACAATAATCTTTTCTATTCTATTTATTCTTTGTTCCATTCTATCAATACGTTCAAAAGTCTGTCTTTGCATTAACCTGCAAATCTTTTCGTGATTATCTATTCTATCTATTGCAGATTTTCTAGCCACGTCTAACTCCTCTTTGTGCTATTGCAGCTCCTGTTGGATCGTTAGGAAATAGTGCTTGAAATTGACCAGCATCTACTTGTCCAGTAGCCGGTGGTACTGGTGCTACAGGCGGTTGAGCTAAAGGGCTTTCAAGTTGTAAGTCAGCCATAATAGATGTTTTCTCTTCTTCTTCAATAGGTGCTTCTTCAGCATCAACCATAGCTTCGTTTTGTGTAGCTGTAGATAACATACTTACAGCGTTCGTATCTGTCTGTAAGTTACCAGAGCTTCCTGAATAATCTTGTGCAAACATAGTTTCGAAATTGTTTTTTGGTATTGTTTCTTCATTGTAATTTGGTGCTGGAACTGAAGCCTGTAGTTGTCCCATTCTTTCCGTAATTTCTTCTGGTGTTACAGTTTTAGGATCTACTCTTGGAACATCAGCATCACTTTCATTTAAATAATTAACAAGTCTTGCAAACGCTTCTCTTTTTTGTGTAAGGCCAAGTCTACCAACAACGCCTGGTGATTTTAAAATGTTCGCTGCTGTTTGTATATCTCTACCTTTAAAGTAACGTCTTCCAATACCTAAAACTCCTGGTACACCATCACCAACTTTTTTACCCATTAATAATCTAATTTGTTCATCAGGGTTTAAAGCATCGTTGAAAGCTCTCATGGCAATTGGATCTGTAAGTATTTGACCTGCACGTCTACCAAGTAAAATAAATAATGCTGGTGCAAATGGGTTAACAGCTGCAGAACCTCCAAGAACTAAAGCTCCTGTAAATGAATTAAGACCACCTAATTGTAATCTTCTTTGCATAAAAGTCGATGTATCAGCAATTGGAGTATCAGATACTGCTTTCATATAAGTTAAAAACTTTTCAAATTCTTTTGCTTGTCCTCTACCACCAAGAATAGATATCATTTTTTCTTTCGCTACATCATCAGTTGGGTCTGCTATTCCTAGCTCTCTCATAAATTTATTAATATTAAATCCTGATGTATCTTTTGGACTAAATTTTATTTTTGTTGCATCAAAGATATTGTTTCCTGTTTTAACTTTATCTAAACTAAAATCTACTACATCTCCTTTTTGCACCATAGATTCCATAACATCTACTGTTCCATTAATACCTGCTCTTACAGTGGATTCGTTCATAATTTCATCTATCATTGTTCTACCTGCAGGAGATGAAGCTGAATCAAAACCTTTGTAGAATGAATTAAACATCCATCTAGCTTTTGCAGCATTAAATAATGCTTCACCACCACCCTTAGTAACTCCTATTGCTTGACCTGTCTTCTTAGATACTATTTTATCAGCACCTAATAATTGTCTAAATTGTTTAATTGCAGTAGGGTCTCCTCTTGTAAATACATCGTTAGCTAAATCATTAAAGAATCGTTGTGATTTTTTCTTTTCCATTCCACCTATTCCAGCTAAAGCTTTATTTGTAAATGTTGTTGCATTGTAATCTCTAAATACTTTTGTAGCATTAGCTCTTTGATAAAAGTTCATTAATGTAGAAAATGTATCATTTGCACCATAAAGTTTATCTCTTAGTTGTTCTGAAGATTTAATTTTTAATGCCATGTCTGCATCTGCAGCAGCTTTGTTTGTTTTAGCTAAAGTTTCATAAGCAGCCTTAACCGTGTCATCTTTTAAAAATGTTTCTTTTGTTATGTTTGCTCCAAATGAATTAAGATCATTTTCAAGAGCTTCTCTAATTGACCAAAGTGTAGGTCTTATATTTTCATAACCTGTTTGTTGTATAGCTCTATTAAGTGTTGTGATCATACCTTTGTATTGTTTTGGAGTTACAAAGTCATCTACTGCGTTCATATATCTAAAAAACAACGCAAGTGGATCTCCAGTTCCTTGTAGTTTTTGTAAATCTTTTAAAGGAACATCTCCTAATTTGTCTTGCGCATAACCTCTTATACCAGGAAACTGCATTGCTAATTCATCAACATAGTCTCCAGCCATTTTTTTGACATGGCCTGTAGGAATAACTTTTGGGTTTCCTATTGTATCTGCTAAAGTATCAAAAGCTTTATAACTAGCATTAATTAAATTTGAATTTTGTTTAAATGCCTCATCTGCTTGTTTCCAAATCGTAGCTGATAACATACCTGTTTTAATAAGTGGACCATAGTTAAGAACAGAATTATTTAAATATTCTCTACCTGCTTTTTGTTCTGCACCTTGTAATGCTTCTT
>Ga0208666_1000766_pt1 | contig 14697 bp, 20 predicted proteins | sample 5B_taG_FD_184078 | JGI IMG/M metagenome (GOLD analysis project Ga0208666, IMG submission 184078) | Marine viral communities from the Subarctic Pacific Ocean - 5B_ETSP_OMZ_AT15132_CsCl metaG (SPAdes) (version 2) | ecosystem: Environmental > Aquatic > Marine > Oceanic | place: Pacific Ocean...
CTTCATCCTTTAAATCTTCTTGATATGTTGTATTTAATTTTTCCACAATAGCGTCTAAATCTCTAACTTGAGATTCTGCTACTTGTAAAGTATATTCTGATTCTGGTCTAGTAATTACTTGTACTATTTTTGCCATTATCTTCTTCCGTCTGGTTGTGTATCTAATCTAAACGTTCCTAATTTCCAACTTTGAGATGTAGAAGTGTTTTCTATTTTTAAAGCAATTGCTCTAGCTCTAGCACGTGTATCTACTTTGGTAGTAGAGGATGTAATATCAAAAGGACCTAAAGAAGAACCTGCTTGACTATCGTTAGGATAGTTTCTTAATTCTAGTGTAATTCTAGTAGTGCCTGTTTGAGCAATAAAGTCAGGTATAAATCTTCTAATCTTCATTATAAATTCACCATCTCCTCTAAAAGTTGCAACTCCTGTTTGTTTTCCAGTTGCGGATGAACGAGATTGTGTAATATCAAAATCTCCTGACTCAATGTTTGCAGTAATAGCTGAGATCACACCATTTTTTATTTGATCAGTTCCTGTTTCGTGCTCAAAATATATTGAGGTCCCATCTGTGTTACCTACAACATCAAATGATGTATCTGTTCCTGCATCATATTCTAATGCATGAGGTAAACCAAACACAGCAGAATCTTCCCACATAGTTCTAGCTAATGTTCCATTAGTCCAAACCGGTCTTTGTGGAGAAGAGTCAAAATAATTATAAGAAACTACTCTGTTAACAACTGAAGATGAAGACGTTGGATAAAACCACATAACTTCACCAAAAAGATTATTTAGTCCAGCTGACACCATTTGATTACCAGAATCTAAATTTATATCATCGTAAACATGATCTTCTACTAAACAAGGTAAAGATTCTAATCTACCTGCATATCTAAAGAAACCATTCTCTGACATCCAATACGCAGCACCATCAACTTCTACACATGCATTCTGTCCAACCAATCCACAGTTAGTTCCGACTTGTGCAAACGCAAACGTAAATGGTTGACCTACAAAACGTTGTGTGAATAACGCTGTGTCAGTCCAAACATAAATAGCATCACGACCTCTAATTGCTCCTCTGATCTGTGATCCGTCGGCCAGTCTTTGTGTGCCGGCTGTGTTAGTTGCTGTAGGTATATAAGTGTTTATATCTTCTTGGTCCGAGAATCTAATAAACATATTATCTTGTGTGCTTGGTGATCCAATAGTTGTTTCTGTTCCAAAAAATACTAAGTGTCTATCCGGTGTAGATACAACCATGTGTCTTGATGCTGTTGGTGCACCAGATATAATTGTTGCTCTGTCAGAAGTTGCAGTTGCTGATGCAGAGTCCCATTGAAAAACTTCTCCATCATGAATTAAACATATAGCTTTATCACCAAAGTTATCTAATGACCACATACCAGGTTCAAGAACTAAGTCACCAGAAGCAGCCTCGCCCCATGCAACATAATTACTTGTGTCTGTTATTGTAGCACCATTACTGTGTGAAGCTGCAGTTGTATTTCTAACACCTCTTGTAACACCTGTTAAAGTACTACCTGATATACCTGTGTAAGACATTTCTTCTGTTCCTATTAAAATAAAGTTTGTTCCTGAACTTGGAAACGATCCTACATCCGTTAATACAATGGTTGTTGTTGAAGAATTTATAGCACCATTTAAAGTTGTAGTAAGTGGTCCTACTTGTTCTCCTCCCCACGTGCCTAATCCATAACCAAATCCTTTTGCTTGCACAGCAGGTCCAACAGTATAATAATGTTGTACTCTTATACCACCTGATGTTGTTGCACCACTCCCTGATTCATTAGAAGGCATTGTAATGGTAATTGTTGTACTGTTTGGTACAGAAGTAACCATAAATTTTTTATCATCAAAATCAGAGGCTGTATAGTTTGAGTTTGTTATTGTAGAAAAATTATCTAATAAAACAATATCATCTTCTTGAATATTATGATCTGTAGAAAAAGTTATTGTAACCGTAGGCGAACCATTAGTAGTTGAAAAAGCATTGCTCAATGTTGTAGTGGATTTGATAGGGTGTATGTCATAAAATACACCACCAGAATATGCGTATAAAATTCTGTTAGTTCCTATAATAGAATATTTTCTACCTAAACTATTTATAAAATGATGAAGACCTCTACCAGCTCCTGTTAATTTATCCGCTCCTAGTTGTCTCCAACCACCTATTTTTTCAGGTGTTCCATATCTAAATCTAACATTATCACAATCTACCCATTGACCTTCTGCTCCGGTAGGTGTGATTTGTTTATTAATACCTGGTTGAAAACCTATTTTTTGCAACATAAAAATCCTATAATATTTAGGCAGGAGACGATGTATGGTGGAATCTCCTGCCAAAATATTATTCTACTACATTATTTAGTAAATTTAAAGCCTTTAAACCAATCAGGCAAGCCCAAATGTAAACGCTTGTCAAACATATTTTCTTTAGCTCCAGATGTTTTTATATCATTATAATGTAAAAAAACTTGAACACACTCATCACCTTTAAATTTTTTTCTCCAATGCTCTAACTCAAATCCTCTGTAGACTAACATATCACCTGGTCTTAAATCTACTTTAACACCTTTCATACCTTCTTTACCAGAAGGTTCTAAATAGATTGGCCAGTTATCACCACCTAGATTCATAGTAGTTGATATCTCACAACTAAACCTATCTTTATGTCTTTTTAACTCATGACCTTTTTTATAGATTCTAGAATAAGTGTAGGCAGGGTATAATTTTAAATTAGTTGTTTTTTCCATAAGGGGTTGGCATTTTAACATTAGAGTTTCCACAGCAATATCTGAATAATTACTATAAGATCCTGGAACTTGTAATCCTTCACCTTCATAATATCCAAGGAGTTTTTCAAAAGGAGACATGTATCTTGCTTTCATACAAGTATCATATACTTGATTTTTCATTACAAAATAATTAGCTAAAAAAGAAGCCAGTTCTTTTGATATTGCTTTACGTATAATTATATATTTATTTTTTTTAAAACTCATTTAATTACCTGATTTACATCTAAAATTATATTACCTGATATACTTACTCTAGTTTTATTAGAAGTATAAAAAGGATACACTTGGTGTCCTCTATTAGCTGTAAAAAATAACATAGTGCCTTCATCTTCTGGATTTAAATGATAGTCATGCGTGCAAATTCTACCTGAAGAATTTGTATAAAATAACTGAAATGTATTTGGATAAGCACAATTAGCATGATCAACAAAAGGTAATTTTTTTTCTTTATCATAACGAGCAGGTATCTTCATCCAAACTACAAAAGAAAAAAGACCTGAATGAGTATGGAAAGGATTAAACTCATGTTTCTTTTGAAAATTTACCCAAAGACTTTCCATTTTAAAAGCACAATTATTATTTAAAATTTTAGGAATTAACCACGTGCCACAGATAGGTTGATCCATATATTCTTCAATAGTAGGTAATACTTCTTTTTCAAAAAACCAATTGTTTTTATCTTCAAGAAAAAAAGAACTATTTATTTGACCAACTAATTCTTTATTCCAATTTTGTTTTTTATTTTTAATATAACTGTTTAATCTATCTAAAGTTTCTTTAGAAAGTTTTCTTTGTACTACACCTGGATCATTAAAATTTACTATAGTCATTAATTTATTTTATGTTATCTATTATTGAATTTTCAACAGCTTGTATATTCCAATGTATAAACCTAAAAGGTTCTTTTCCATAGTCTACCGCAAACTCGTGTTCTAAGTATCCTGGAAATATAACTAAAGTTCCTGGTTCAGGTTTCATATGAAACTGTTCGTGACCTGCCCATACACCGTTGATGTCTGGTTTCATTTTTAATTTTGTAGATCTTGCACCAGTTTTTGGTTCGTGAAATACAGGATAAGAAGTTTTATCACTGCATTTTAAAAAATAAAATCCTGATACGTGTTGGTTCCAATGTATGTGCGCAGAGTGATGACCACCACCTTTCTTAGCAAATTCTTGTACCCACATTTCATTAAATACAAGAGTGTATTTATTCATATCGTAACCTTGTTGATCTAAATATTCCCAAGACTGTTGACCAACATATTTTTTAAAATCTAAAAAATTATTATCTGTAACTAAAGAAGGTGTGTGGTAAGATCTTCCAAAGTCTCCATTTTTTTTTATATGTTCTTTAGCTTCTTTAGTGGCTTTAGCTTTTTTTATATGTTTGTTAGATGCTTTATTTAAAGAACTTAAAAACTCTGTTTTAAGTTCAGTCCAAATTGGTGTCCAAAAAAAATTACTTTTATTCATTATTTAAATGGGTTTCCTAAATTCCATACTACTAAACTGTACCTTGATCCTTTCGTTATTGGTTTAACTCTATGCCATACAAATGAAGGAAATACAACAATAGATCCTTTTGGTAATATTTGTTTTGCTTTCATTACATGTTTAGACTCGTCTCTCATAGGTGGATCATAATTTCTAGCATCAAATTCCAACTCTCCACCCTCATACTCAGAACCATCTGATAACTGACAAGTCATAGATAGTTTTCTAATTTTACCATGATGAGGTGTATTAGGTTTGTTGTATGGACTTCTCCAAGAGTCACAATGCCAATCATAATGTTGGTTTAATTTATACTTAGTAAATTGTGCTTCTTCTGTTCTTTCCCATTGAAAATTCCACCCTGCTTGTTTATTTGCTAGATGCACGTAAGGTAAAATTTCGTTGTATATCCAAGTCTCATCTAACCAAACTATGTCAGAGTTCCTAGTATTTTTTAAATTTCTTACTTCTTTTTTATTTAATTTTTTATCCATAAAGTCTCCTGTTGTCGCTATAGCTTCTTCTTTTTGTAAACCATATTGAATAACATCATCACAAAACTTAATAGGTAAAGCACTTTTAAAATACCAATAATAATTAAATAAATTCATAAGTTATAGTTTGTACATAATTTAAATCATGTGTTTGATTGTTTTGTAAATGATACATACAAGTTGAAGGAAACATTATAAATTTATTATCCGTAAGATTTATATCCCAAGATCTTCCTTTACCTCTATTATCATCGTAATATATTCTTACACTACATTCTTCTGTTTTTAATCCATACAACATTGTAAAATCTGGTGAGTTAAGTAAATCTACAGGATTTACATTTATAATAGGTTGTGAGGTTTGTCCTGGTTTATAAGCATCTACCCAAGTATCTTTACTTCCAATTGATAATTTATGTTTTACTTTTATGTGGTCCTGTATATAGGTCCTTAACATATCCCATTCTCTACTAAATTTAAATTTAGAATTAGATAACTCTGCTTTTACACCATCTAATATTAAAGAACCTCTTTGTATCTCAAAGTTTTCTGGCATTGAAACATCACCATAATATATAGGTATTTCTGTTAAAACTATTTTATGCATAATCTTTCTGATCCATACATTAATTAATATACAGAGTATTAATAAAAAGTCAACTATGCTAAATTATCGACTGCAATCCAACCTGTAGAATTATTAACTTGATAAGCTGATTCATCCCATTGGTATTCCCAGTGATGTGTATTTGCGCTATTTTGATTTTCTTGTTCTGTTGTTAAATCTGGTTTTTCTAAAGGTGGTATCCATCCAAGAGTTACTCTTGTCCAAGATGGGTAAGGTTTTGGTGGTATAAAAACATTATTACTTGAGTCCCAAATAAAACCTATCCCTGCGTAATTTCCTCTAAATGCTTTTGAGTCGTCACCAGATTTATGTTTATTTCCATATGTGTTATAAGAAGTTTTAATCCAAAGATGTGCAGGCCAATTATGACATTTTTCTAAAAATGCTTGTCCTACTGATTCAGTTTCTACTCCTTCTTCATTTTGACAATCTGAGTCATTTAAAACATTTATACCTAAAACTATATTTTCTTCTGAAATTTTTGCAAAGTGTGCCATAATTAAGCTTGAAACCTATACCTTATTACAACGACTCCTGAACCACCAGAGCCACCTTGATTTTCTCTATCTGTTTGTGGATTACCTGTGTGAGGTCCTGGAGGATTACAAGTTGCACCCACGGGTGAACCACCTCCGCCACCAAGATTAGTGCCACCTGAAGTTGCTAGAACTACATTTCCAGAACCTGGACCTGTAGTAGTTCCTGAGTTTCCTCCACCACCTGGACCACCAAGTCCTTTATTTCCATTATTTTGAATTGTTCCTTGTTGTCTCATTCCACCACCACCGCCACCGGCTCTTGTAACAGATGATCCTGTAATACTAGAAGCTGTGCCGTTTCCACCATTTCCACCTTTCATATTAGGAATAGGTACGCTAGAAGGTATTTGCACTCCTGCACCTTGTGCGCCACCACCGCCACCGGCACCATTATCATTAGCGTTTCCGCCAGCGTTTCCACCGCCATCAGTTCCTTGAGCTGGTGATGTAGGAGGTACATTTCCACTTCTACCTGCAGTAGTAGTTCTACCACCACCGCCACCTGATCCACCACACATAGGGTTTCCTCCACCCCCTGCTGAAGTTATTGTTGAAAAAACTGAATTTGTACCTGAACCTTGAGGAGATGTAGTTGGTGGATTAACTGCGTTAATAAACCAAGGTGCACCTCCAGCGCCAACTGTAACTGGTACAGGTGATTCAACTGGTAAAGAAGCACAAGATGTTTTTGCTAGTGGGCTATTACTCCATGGACCAGATACAGGTACTTCATGAGATTCTCTATAACCTCCAGCACCTCCACCTCCGGACATTGGACCTGCTCCACCACCGCCACCGGCTAAAACCATGTAATCAACTTTTGCTAAATCTCCGCTTCCAGCTGAAACACAAAAAGTTCCATCGCCAGTAAAAACGTGTACTTTAAAATTAGTATCTACTGTTGTTACAGTTCCACCAGTTGCTGCAATGTATGCATCTGGTTTTCCTCCGGCACCAAATCCTAAAACTTGATAACCAAAAGATTTACCTCTAGATTGTTTTTTTTTAGAACTTTTCCCTGTTATTATATAAGGGTTATCTACATCTTTCATAATTTTTATCCTTATGCGTCGTTAGCTGCATCAGTAGTATAGAATATTTTAATACCAAGAAGTCTACAATCGCCAGTAAAGGTATCGTTTCCTGTACCTGCATTTCTTTTTACTTGAAAATAAGTTTGTTCACCTGCTGCAGGAGAACCTGCGATTGTAACTGCACCACTCTCTGCTGAAATTTGTTGATCTTCTACTGTTCCTATACCAGCATCTAATACTTGAATAGCTGTTCCGTAAGCAACATCAATAGTATCACTATCACCACATGCTACACCCATTAATTCCATTGCACAGTTACCTGTGTTTGTAGTACTAGGAGTCCAATAATATTGAAAAGTTACTGTTCCTTCATTCCATGATTTAGGCATGGCGATTGAAAATTGTGCAAATTCATCTGTACTTGGATCAAAGTCTAATACTTTCATATCAGGTCTTCCTGCTGTTGTTTCAACTTGTTGTAAAGAAGCGCCATTAGTTGTTGTTTCATACATCGCTGAAGCTGGAACCCAGATAGTTTCTTTACCTGCAATTTTAATTGCACCTGTAGCATCAGCACCATCTACTGCTTTAGCGACTCCAGTTCCATTAGGAGCTATAGTTATATCTCCATTAGCTGCGTCTGTAATTGTAATCGTACCTGAGTTAGTACCTGAATTAGTATCTAAAATTAAATCGTGTGCTCCGCTAGAAGTTATAGTTGCATTTGCGGCACCTGTTCCAAAAACTGTTTCTCCAGTTCCTTTTGGTTTGATAGCTATGTCAATGTTTGAATCACCACCTGTTGCAGATAGTGTAGGATCATTTCCTGTAGCAGCATTTGCTATTGTAAATTCGTTAACTGCTGAACCTGTAGCTGTTAAAAGTGCAAGTTCATTTCCGTTCGTATCTAAAATTGAAGTTCCAATTTTAGGTGAAGTTAAAGTTTTATTAGTTAAAGTTTGTGTTCCTGTAAGTGTAACATCACCAAAACTTAAACTATAAATATCTGGGTTAGTACCATCGTTTGCTGTAGCAAATACAAGTTGATCACCTTTATCTGTAGCAGAAAAAGTAAATGTATCTCCAGAACCAGAAGCATATTTAAATTGTACTGTGTGTGATCCTGATGTTGAATTTCTTAAAAAATAAAAGTTTTGAACATCTAAAGGAATTGTAACAATTTGATTTCCAGAAATAGTTCCTGTAAACTCAATCATTCTATGAGACATGACTGCTCCAGTTGATCCATCAGAAACTGAAAGAGCTGTAGTTTGTGCACCACCTGCTATAGATTGTGCAGAATAACCACCTGAAATTTGTTCAATGATACTTAAATTAGTATTGGTTTTTGTACCCCACGTACCAGCATTTTCTCCAGTTGCTTGAAGTTCTATACCTAGAGGTGTGTATGTTGATGCCATAAATTTTTATCTCCTATGCTATACATTACTATAGCTTGTATTTGATCCTGTTGCAACACTTGTATAGCTTGTATTTGATCCAGTGTCAATATTTGCATAAGCCTGTATTCCAATAATTCCTGCAGTAGATGTAAGCTCATCTGTTACTAATCCTTGTACTATGTCTGGAGGTGTAATAGACCCCGCTGATGTAGTAACTGCTTGTCCAGATAATTCATAAGCAACTTCTGTAATAATTGAACCCACACCAGATGTTGCAGATACACCTGTTACATCAACTAATTCAATAGAAGTAATTGTAATATCTCCTATACCAAATGTTGATGATACTCCTGTTATTGGTTCAGTGCTTACACCAAAAGCTAAACCTGGAGTTCCTAAACTTGATGTCGCTGAAACATTTGCTATTGGCTCAGTGCTTGCACCAAAAGCTAAACCTAAAATTCCTTCATCTGTTGTAGCTGTTTGTCCAGAAACAGAAACTGTTGGACTAATTACAAAACTAACACTACCAACACTTGTTGTTGCTTCTTGACCAGATAATTCATATGCAAATCCTAAAGTAGGAGATCCAACACTTGAAGTTACTTCTCTACCTACTAAAGTAAGAACTTGATTTGGAGATTCACCCCAAGAATTATCTCCCCATTCATCTCTACCCCAACCAACTAATGTTCCAGTGTAAGACATTGTTGGTGTTGCAAATTCTGATTGAACACCTGTAAGAGGAACTCCAATCTCTGCATCAACCACTACACTTCCAATACTAGAAGTTAAAGAGTGGTTACTTCCTACCATTTCTAATTGGTATTTAACTTCTGTAGTAATTGAACCTGTAGAAGAAGTTAATTCAAAACCTGAAACAGAAATAGTTTCATCTCTTCCTTCACCCCAATCAGCATCATTCCAAGCTAATCTTCCCCAACCTGTTTCGTTAAATTCTTCAGAGTTACCTAAAGATGTAGTAGCGGTTACACCTGTTAATCCTACAACTACAGTATTAGATTGCCATGTGTTTTGATTCCATGCAATTGAAGGGCTATCTCCACCCCAAATTGATGTTTCCGACATAAGGATTTCCTCCTTACGCTATACGAATGATTGCGTTACTTGCGTCTGCTGTTGGAAATTGAATTGTAAAAGTTCCAGAAGAAACTGTTTTGTCACCACCGAAAGCAATAACTGCTACTGCTTTATCAGATTGATCATCATTATAAATTAAAGCACCATTAGCTGTAAAAGAAGCAGAAGTATAACTTACATCTGAAAAATCACAAACTGCAGTTGATCCAGATAAAGCTGGAGTTACACTCGTTAGAGTTGCTCCACCTGCAGAGTATGCAGATCCAGATGTGTTAGATATTTCGTTTGATGTACCGTAAGCTGTAGTTCCAGCACCTAAAGATGCAGAACTTGTAAATAAAGCTATTTTAAAAGTGTCTCCACTTGATGCTGTGAAGTTATGTGTTCCAACTAAAATCTCTTGCTTAAAGCTGTTACAAATTGCCGATGATATTGCCATAATATTTTATCTCCTATGGGTTTGCTGATTTAACTGGTATTCGAATAGCGCCATCTGTGTAGTCATCTCTTCGTCTTCTACCAACTTGTTCGTTAGCAAACTTTTGTACCTCTTGTTTATACTTATTTTCATATAGTGTCAACATATCTATTGGACCTTTTAAAAAACCATATGTCTCTGAAAGACAACAATATAATAGACCATTTGGAAAGTTTAAACTTATATAGTTGGAAGTGTTGCTAGACTCTAAAGTAGCTGGCATTTTATTATAATGTACTCTAAATTTGTATGTTGCATCAGGGACCGGAGCAAGAAACATTCTTCCTGATGTGGTATCTGTATTACCTGTGGCTCCTCCATACATAGAATAATATTTAGGTTTACCTCTTTTTGCGGATTCAGTTGAAGATATATATTCTTGTAGATAAGTTACATCTTTTTTTTCTAACCAAATATTTGCTCCATCTATAGCCGATGTAGAATCATATACTTGAATACCCCTTACAAAAAGAGCTCCTGCTGGAGCATTAATTGACTCTTGACCTACAACCAAATTACCTGATTGTTGAAGTCTATCAGCATCTATTGGAATATCTCTCATTATTCTATACTGAGAGTTTAAAATTATATTTTCTAATATAGCTGTAGTTAAAACATTAGAATCTGTTTCTGTATAATTTCTTATTTGTGTAACTAAATCACTATAACTTATTCCAGCCATTACTTAATATCACCTTTATGTTTTAAACGTATCTTTTTTTGTTTTGCAGTTTCCTTCACTTCCTCATACATTGTAAGATGAGGATCTTGTTTTTCAGATTTAAAAATATTTTTTATCCAGTTCCAAATTTTATTTATCATGCTTGTATTGTTATAGGCCCAACGGAACAACCGTAGCCTCCTCCTTTTACACCACCAGTTGTAGCAGTATCTGAATTAACTGTAAAGAAGAAGAAATTAGATATCATATAATCAGTTGTATTTCTTCCTGGATTTCCATCTCCTGTATCACTAACATATTTACCAGTTGTAATAGCATAACCTGATCCTTGTCCTATTTGCGCTCCTGTAATTCCATCAAAATTAGGAATTGTTGCATAAGCAAAAACAGGATTTGTTGTTGTTCCTGTTCCAGGTGAAATTGTTGGTGGACCTCTAAATAAATATGTTGTTCCGTTTGTTAAACCATGTCCAGGTGAAAATACATTTATAATTCCCGACCCTGCAGCATAAGTTTCAAAACCATTATTAGAAATCATTACAGTTGTAGTAGGTTCTGTTCTATCTGGTCTTACTTGTAATAAAGCAACACCATCTCCACCTACAGGTTTAGGTTCAAGTTGTGGTTGTTTAGGTTCATACTCTGTGTAATGAACAAAAGAACCATTCCATTCTCTGACCATTTCTCTATATGGAAATTCCAATCCTGATCTATCTGAAATAGCTTTTGAATGTTTTCCTGTTGCGTATTTAGACATTATTTTTTATTTTTTTTCTTTTTCTTTTTCTTTTTAACGCCACCGGGTCCTAAAGGTTTATCTACCCGACCCCCTTTAGCCATATTTTTTTCTCCAAGTTGTTTTCTAGCTTCTTCAATTGCTTCTTGTTGAGAAAAACCATCTTCTCGAAGTTTTGATACAAGTTCCATAAATTTTTTTTCGTTCATATTAAGTTCCTGGGTAATAAGCTTTTGGTGTAATAAATGTACTTGAAGCTGAACCATCTTCTGCAAGTGCTCTAGCTAATTCATCTTCGTAATATAATTTCATTTGTTGAACCAATTGCGGTTGATATTTTTGTGCAAGATAAAAAGCTAAACCTGAAGTCATACAAGGAACAAATCTAAATGGAATATCTGTTGCATTTGTATAATCTCCAACATCTTGAATTCTTTTTATATAATAGAAATGCATATCTTTAGATGCATTAGTTGAATCAGGTGTAGGGTAAACGCTAATACTAACGTGATCAATAAATCTTTGAACCCAATATTGATTAGGTGTACCTTTAGAAAGTTTATTTGAAAAACCTGCATAAGTTGATCTATCAACTTTAGTCATAGGTGAATCAGATTGAGTTGTTTGTGTTCTATTAGCTCTTAATTGTGCTTCAAGGACATCGGACATTCCATATATACCATTTGGATTAGAAGTGGCACTTGTACCATCGCCGCTTGATCTAAAAAATTTATATTCTGCTTGTCCTTCAATTAAATCTAAACTTGTACTACCTATTTCCCAATAATGAATACCTCTATTACCCCATTCTTGAAATAGGATATTAAGAGATCTTCTGGCTGACTTCATTTGATAGCCAGCTACAGAATTTAATCCAATACGTTCAAAAGATTCTTCTATAATTTCATCAATAGAAAAAGTTTTATCGAACGTTGCTGTTCCCGAAGTAGTATTAGCCATTTAAACTCCTACGTTTCGTAAACTTTAATCCACTCACAAACGACTGTTCCGGTATCTCCTGCTGCACAAGCTGGTAATACTATATTAACGTCTCCAGTATAACCACTAGCTTTAGTGTTTTTTAAACCACCAAAATCAGAGTAATCATATTCCATTTCACCATTTAAACTTTGAAATACAACATCTGTTGTTGCATCCCATTGCATACGTAATGCGTCTGCTGGTGCAGTTACTGAAACGTTACAACTAACTTTATTAAGTCTTACAGTTTTGCAAGTTTTACCATTGTTTGATGTTAATCCAGAAACGTCAACTATTTTAGTTGTGCTTCCAGAGTTATCAGAAACTACATTGTAGTGAGTAATAAGTTTTTTTGCTCCGTCAAATACAGTTGTATTTAATACTGTGTCTGCCATGTTTTGTCCTCCTTTTAAAGGACGCCTGCATTACCAGGCGCCCCGAGTTAATTTATTTATTACGCTGCAAATACAAACGCACCAGTAACTTGAGTAGTCTCAGCTGCTAGTTTTGTTGCAATGTGCCACGTACCTGTTTCGTAACAAATGAAAGCAATTTGTCCACCAGTAGTCAACAAATTTGTTGCTGCGTTAGCTGGTGTAAAAGTTAATTTAGTTTCACTTGCTGCTGAAGTATCAAAAGTTACTTCGCTTGAACCTCTTGATTCAATAACTGAACCAGTTGCCCAAACATCAGAACCAGCTGCATCAAAAACTAATGTTGCTGTTCCACCTGTAGTGTCTTTTGATTGACAGTAAATTACAATTGAACCTTGTGTTGCTGCTGGCAACGTACAAGTTGCAGCTGCTGCACCTGTGTAATTTACTACAGAAATAGTGTCAGCCGCTAATGTAATATTAGTTGCTGTTGCTACATCTGAAATTGATAAACCAGTTAAGTCAGGCATACCTGAACTCATTCTAGTTGTTACTGCTCCCGTAGTTGCATTTTTAGTTGCTACTTGGAAACCTTTTTCGGACCTTACCGGTCCATTAAACGTAGTTGATGCCATAATTATATCCTCCTAGTTATCGAACATAGTCTCTAGGCCGTCGACTATACGCGTCTATGTTCTAATTAATTGTATAGTAACAAAAGTATATACTAGTTTTTAGTAGAGTGCAAGAGAGCCTGTAATGTGAATGTGATTTATTCAACGATGTAGCTTTTTATTAAGTAGCTACTGAAACTTCTGGAGCTGCGCCTTCAATAGTGTTTTGCTTGTGGGCAATAACTGCTTCTTCCAGCTTGATCTTTGTGATGACTTCTTTAACCTTGTCATCAATTCTGACCATTTCAAGAGTGTATCTATTATTACCTAGATACTCCTGCTCCCACTTCAACTCCAAGGACCTTTTTTGTTTGTATAGGTCTTGTATCATCTATAACCTCCTCATAGGTTATTCTGTTAATCTTGTCATTATAACTATTTCCAAGATCTTCCCACTTTATAACATTTTCTCCAAGCTTGTCAAGGATTGCATTTTCTAAGGATTGTGGGTCATCTAAAGACATGACATCAAATTTTGCATGATAATTGTACGCCCAAATGTTAACTAAAAATTTTTTCATGAATCTCACCGTTTATTTTATGATTGTGGCGGAACAATGTCCCGCCACAAAAAATTTATTGATTACGCACCTTCAACGCCGAAGATACCTCTAGGGTCTGATACGCCGAAGCTGTATCTTTCTCTAGCTTTGTATCTAACGTTACCAGTGTCAAAATCACCTTCCATTGCAGTTGTCAATGGAGCTCTGTTGAACATTTTCATTCCATTTGGAATGTCTGTTAAGATATAGAACGCATCTGTATCTGTTAGGTAGTTGTTCACTCTATAACCTTGAGGAATCATACCCATAGATACGATAGCATTGATATCGTTATCAGCTGTTCCAGTTCTACCTTGAGATTTCATTAATCTCTCAGCTGTAAACTGAAGCTCAGAAGGAATAATCATTTTTACTCCTCTTGCTGCAACTCTAAGACCTCTTTCGTCAGTCATTTGACCGATGTCGATCAAAGATTGCTCTAACGAAGTTTCGTTAAGGTCTGCTTGAGTACTTAGTGTGTTTTGAAAAGTTCCAGCCACTGTTGGGTGTGATGTATTAAATAAAGATACACCGTCACCTGAATCAAAACCATCCGTTGAAGGAAGACCTTGAATTAGGGGCTCGACAGCTTTTACTTGCTTAGCATTACTCATAGATCTAGCTAAAGCTTTTGTATATCTAGACGCAAGTCTATCATACAAGTTGTCCTCAATCGCTTCTTCAGTGATTGCGAACGCTAAAGCTACAGTCT